>Ga0310811_10000041_pt1 | contig 216021 bp, 167 predicted proteins | sample YCmetagenome_FD_207642 | JGI IMG/M metagenome (GOLD analysis project Ga0310811, IMG submission 207642) | Soil microbial communities from experimental microcosm in Duke University, North Carolina, United States - YC | ecosystem: Engineered > Artificial ecosystem > Soil microcosm > Unclassified... | reverse complement strand
CCGCCGGCTCCGTGGCGACCTGGGGCGAGGCGAAGGCGACGCCGGCGGCGTGGCCCTGCCGGTAGGCGGCGTCGTCGTACTTCTGCGCCTTGGTGCTCTTCAGGTTGCCGTGGTTCTCGGCCATGTACTGGTCCAGCACCGTGGCCCTGTCGCGGAGCACGAGGGCCGTGGAGCCCGTGCCGTCCTCCGTCTCCATCTCCTCACGTCCCTCGGTGATACGGAACGCGATGCCGGCGCCGAAGCCCCGCATGAACCCCCGCCGGGCGTGGCATCCCGGGCCCGAGTGGTGACCGCCGGCCTCCCTCGCCTCCCGCGACTTCTTCCGGGACACCTCGTCCCCGAGGCGCTCCATCTGCAGCTCGACCACCGGCAGGAACGCCTTCAGGTTGTCGATGATCGACTGCTGGGCGAAGACGCGGAGGACCATCGTGTCCGCCTTGTAGCCGGCACCCTTCACCTTGTGGTGGAGGTAGAAGCACCGGGCACCCATGGCGGTGACGACGCTGGCGAAGGCGGCGACGCGGTGGGGAGCGTGACCACCCTGGACGTTGATCGGGTAGGTCCAGTCGACGATCTCCTCGTCGCCGTGCTCGAGGCCGGCCTCGGTCGCCTTCCGGCGTCGCAGCTCCTCCTCGGACACCGAGTGGCGGTCCATGAGGCGAGCGACGGCAGCCAGGGCCGCCTCCGCCTGCTCGTCACTGGACGACGGGTCCTGCGCGATCTTCATCGCGGCGGCGATCTTGTCCAGGATGCCCTCCCGCTTGCGGGCGGCCTTCTCCTCGTCCGTCTCCGCCGGCTTCTCCGCCTCCTCGGCCTCCGCCTGCTCGTCGGCGGCGAGGATGGCCTTGATGGTGTCCAGGACGGTGAAGACGATGGTCTTCGCGGTGGCGTCCTTGAACGTGATCGTGTGTCCGTTGCCGCGGGCGAGCACCCAGGCCTTCTCGTCCTTGTCGTAGGTCAGCGTCCACGCCTCGCCGCTGTACCCGAGGTCGTAGTGGCCGTCACCCTTGGTGATGTCCAGGCCCTCGACGGTGGTGGTCTTGCCGGCCTTCAGGTTTCCGAGGTTCATGATCTTCCTTCTTCCTGTTCCTTGTTCCTGCTTGATGTTACCATCTTACCAGGCCCACCCACACTTGTCCACACCCAATGTGACGAGTTTCCAGGTGTGGGCGAGCCTGGCTAGACGATCACTTCTTCGTCGGGACGGCGCGGCTGAGCGACTCCAGCTTCATCACGTCCGCAACCGCCCTCCAGAAGGTGCGCGTGGACTGGCCGGCCGGCTGGCCGTCCTTCATGAAGCACCACGCCCTGCCGAGCTTGACGGCACCCCAGTTCTCGCCCAGCTTCTCGCCGATCAGCTTGACGAGCTCGCCGCCCTCCACCTGCGTGGGGTTGTTCGGCGTGTGCTGCATGAGCGTGATCTTGCGTTCCATTTCCTGGTTCCTTCCTGTCCCGCTGTTGGTACCATCTTACCAGGCCCGCCCGCGATTGTCCACAACAATCGCGGACGAGCCTGACCAGACGTCCTAGCAGAAGACGGCGTCCAGCCACTGCAGCGCCGGCATGCCGTCGATGGTGGCGTGTGCCCCGTCGGTGGACACCCACACGTCCGACTCGTCGAGGGTGGCGTCCACCAGGCCGGCCACGCTCAGCACCAGCTCGCCCACGTGGGCCTCCAGCACCAGCTGCCACGCGGCGGCGTTGGGCTCGTCCCAGTTCAGCTCGGCCACGCCCACGCTGTCCCTGGCGTGCTCGATGGCGGCCGGCTCGGACATCTGCGGGTAGCTCTGACGGACGTCCTCGACGACGAGGCGGATGGCGGTGGCGAGGTCCATGGTCTTCCTTCTCTCTTCCTGTCCTGCTGTTGGTACCATCATACCCTGCGGCGGTGACAATGTCCACATGTTTACGTGGACACTCTCGTCGCCGGCCGGCCTCGTGAGAGGCCGGCGGCTGCCTGCCTGCTAGCGCTGGCAGGGCTGGCTGTGCGGGTGCGCGAGGCGGCCACAGTCGAGGCACGTGTGCGAGAGACAGTGCTGGCCGGTGGGGAGCGTGCGACAGTTGCGACACGCTGCCACCTGGGCGGCCGTGGCGGCGACGAGACGGGTGTAGAGCGCGGAGACGGGCACGATGGTGGACATGATTCCTGTTCCTTCCTGTCCTGCACTTCCTGATGGTACCATCATACCCTGGGTGGGTGCGGTTGTCCACACCCACCCACAAGATCTTTCAGGCGGCGAGCTCGACGGAGACGATCTCCACCACCCAGGTGCCGGGGCGCGTGCCCAGGACCGTCCACCCGGTCTGCTCGGCCTCCCAGGAGCTGCGTGCCTGGACCGTGGTGCTCACCAGGGTGTGCCGCATGCTGGGCTTGATGTCCTTGGCGGTGACGATGTACGTCTGCATGATCCACACTCGCTTCCTGGTTTCCTGCACTTCCTGATGGTACCATCCTACCCTGGCCGGCGGTGTTTGTCCACACCGCCGGCCAAGATCTTTCACGCCAGCTGCAGGCGGTCCTCCGCACGCGCCCTGCCGAGCTCGTCCAGCGCCTCCTCGTAGGACTCCCACAGGCCGGCCAGGAACGTGAGGATGGCCGGCATCTCACCCAGGATGCGGAACGTGCAGACCTCCCCGAGCTGGGCGCTGGTGGCCTCGACCTCCACGTCGCCGGCCGGCGTGTGCTTGTGGCCGAGCAGGCCGGCGTGCGCGGCCTCGTCCTCGACGGGAAGATCCACCTCGAGCGCGTAGTACGACATGATCACTCGCTTCCTGTTCCTGTGCACTTCCTGATGGTACCATCCTACCCCGTGGCGGGGTGTGTGTCCACACCCCGCCACAAGATTTTTAGCCGGCGACGCGGGCGCCGCCGTCCTCCACCGGCCGCAGCAGGCCCATCGCCTCGTCCAGCGCGGAGTCGTCCTGCGCCACGTACTCGACCAGCAGCCAGACCACCACGGCCGCCTTGGGGCCGCTGACCCTGGCCACGGGGTTGCCGCCCGCCGGCCCGCTCGGTTCCACGAGCTCGACCATCACCGTGCCCAGGTCCTCCAGGCCCTCGCGCTCCCACGGACCCTCGTCCGCGCCCATCACGTCCAGCTCCAGGGTGACGTCCACGTTCGTTTCCTTCCTGTTCCTGTTCCTGTTCCGTGCTGTCTGGTACAACCTTACCAGCTGCGTACGTGCTTGTCCACACCCGCGGGACCTGGGTTTCCGCCGGCCCCCGCTGGGCCGGCCCGGTTATCCCTGCTGTCCTGCTGTGTCCAGCATACCACGCCGGCCTGTACTTGTCCACATCAAACTCGACGTGTTTTGCTGTTTACATATCACGCCGGCTCTGGTACCCTGGACAGGTACAGGGAACGCCAGGACCTGGCCTGCCCGAAAACCGAGCCACCTCCACTTCGACCCACCTGGACCCGCTATGCCCCTGATGTCCGATTTGTCCGCCCATGACCCTTGTGTCCCCCTTGTCGCCACTGTCCTCCACGCCTCCCAGATGTCCCGTTTGTCCCAAATGTCCACCGGCCGGCCCTCAGCCAGCCACTGGCCGGCAGAGGTCACTCAAAAATTTTTGCGCGCGCCGTGCACGCACACACCACACGCCGCTCACTCACCAGGCTCGCTCGCAGCCACGCACGGCTGCACCCACCGTCGCGCCCAAGCCACCACGTCCGCCTGGCTCGCCCGCACCAGGAGCACGCCATCGCCGCCGTCAGCTGGCCGCAGCGCATCCGCGTACGACTCCACCGTCACCAGACCCGCCTCGACCATCGCGCCCACCAGCTCCAGCGCCGGCACACCCAGCTCGGCGGCCAGCTCCCCGAGCGTGAAGCCCGGCTCGCCCTGTGATTCCACGCCAACTTCCGAGCTCACGCTCGTCGCCTCACTTTCCGTCTCCCGGCGACACCGACGTCGCCTCGCTTTTCGTCTCCCGACCGACACGTCGTCACCGGGAAACGTGACTCTCAACGTGATTCCGCGCGGACTTCCCGCACTCACCGTCACGTTCACCGCACACTTTCAGGATCACGGGGCATCCCCTGGGGCCTGGGCCTGCCGCGCCTTCCACTCCTTCTTGACCGCCGCCAGGCACGCCTTGCACCGCGCCTTGTATCCGGACCTCGTCGTCTTGTCCCGGCCGAAGGCGTCCAGCGGCTTCACCTCGCCACACCGGGTGCAGGACTTCGCGTCCAGGGCCACGGACAGCGGCGCCACAGTCGCTGGCTCCTTGACCACCGGCGGCACCGGCTCCAGGTCCTCCAGCGCGAGCAGCACCGGCTCCGTCACCGCCCCGACGGGCACCTCGACGAGGTCCGCCGTCGCCAAGTCCCCGCCGCAGTGTGCCGTCGCGTACGCGTCGACCGCCGCCATCAGCTCGTCGACGACCGGCTGCTCCACGGACCAGCCTGAGGCGGCCCAGGCGGCCCGCTCGACGTCCTCTCTCGTCACCATTGACGTGCACCTCTCTCCCATGAGTGCATCCTAGCAAAGACGCTAGGTTACTGGTCAGTAACTTATTCAGGCCTACGCGTGCAACACTGGTCACTCGTGGCTGCCTCGGGCAGGTTGAACGCCCCTCAGGTAGTTACTCCTTCCCTCCCCCTCAGCCCCAGTGAGACAGGCACTCATCACGCCCTGGGGCTGTTTCCTCCCCACCCTCCTCATCTTCCTCGAAGAGCTCACCCTCGTGACTCATCCCGAGGTGCACCACCAGACCCTGCTCCCCACGGCACGTCTGCCCGCACAGGGGGCACTCCCGGTCCGCCTTGTCCATCCTCGCGTGCCGCTCCCTCTGCGCCTCGGCGATCTTGGCCCGGTGCTCCGCTGAGGTCACGCTGCCCTTCCGCCTCGCCACGTCTGCCTCCTGCCTTGGTCTTCTGGTCCTCTTGGTCTTTTGTGCCTACTACGACTGCAGCTAATATGCATACTGCTACTACCTAGGTAAGAGAGAAGAGAGAAGAGAATAATGAGTAAGGACTCCTAAAAGACCAAAAGACCAAGCAGACTAGCATCTACCAGGTAGATCCATGATCAACTTCTCTGGTCTTCCGTCTGGTCCTCCGCGGTCTTCCCCTCCGCTCTCCCCGGTCTTCCCCCCTAAGACCACACTCTCACCACGTCATACGGCCTCAGTGAGCCCGCATCATCATGTCGGCGAACCCGCCTTGGTCTTCCCGCCTGATCCGGATCCCCCGAAGACCCCGCGTTCGGGTCTTTCCCTTGGCGTCCGTCTCCCGGATGATCTCCACCCCGTCGAGCTTCTCCAGCATGGCGTAGAACTTGTTGCGGCCCTTGACGTACCGCAGGTCGCTGTCGGGCTGCATCCGCAGGTGCCAGGCCTGGTACGCCTCCCAGATCGGCCCAGGCCCACTGAGAACGGCCTGAGGGTCGAACTCGCACTGCTCCTCGAGGAACACCTCGTACAGGTCACGGTTCTCGTTCTCATAGCCGGTGAGCGCCTCCCGCATCTCCCGCGTGATGACGAGCCCCGTCGCCGACTGTGGCTCTCGCCACGCGACGTACCACTCCCGCCACCACGCGACCAGGAACGCCGTCACCGCCTCCAGCTCGTGCGTCAGGATGTGGCCCTTGATGTCCCACTGCTTGTCCTTGGGCACCGGCACCGAGCTCACCTTGTACAGCGCGAGGCGGTTGCTGATCTGCGGGGTGAGCCTCGCCTTCGGCAGCTCGTTGGTGGAGACGTTCAGCTTCCACGTCACCTGCACGTCCATGAGGTCTTGCTTCATGCGGCGCAGGGAGACGGTGGTGCCCTCCGGGTTCACGAAGCGGAGGATCTGGCCCTCGTCGAGGTGCTGCGCCTCCGTCAGCTCGTTGACCACCACCATGCGCATCCCGGCGAGCCGGGACTCCTCGGCGTCGTGACGGTCCCCACGCATCTTGATCAGCAGGGTGGGACGTCCACCGAGCCACGACAACTCGTTCCCCATCGCCTGCCCGACGATCTCCAGGACCTGGTTCTTGCCGATGTCGGTGGCACCCTCGATGACACCCATCTTCTTCTCCGGGTTCGCGCCGTGGAGCTGGTAACCCAGCCAGCGCGTGAGAGCGGCCATCCGCTCGGCGTGCCTCTCCTCCGTGACCTCACCGGGGGCGGCACACATACGGTGGATGAGCTCGTGGAAGCGCGGCGCCGCCGTCTCCAGCGGTATCTCCGCCAGCGCCTGGTTGAGCGGGACGCTGACGCGGTGAGAGAGCCGGTCCTCCTGCCGGTGCGGCCGCAGCTCCCCCGTTCGCACGTCATACGTGCCGTTCGGGAAGTTCAGCAGGTATGGGTCCCGGTTGAAGTCGAGCGGCGCCGCCTGCGTGCAGATCGGCGACACCGCTCTCACCACCCCGTGCAGGCCGCTGTTCTTGAACACGCCGTACCAGGCGCGCATGGAGGCGACCTGCCGACGCGCCTCCGCCATCTCGTCCCGGTTGCCGTCTCGGGTGACGATGGTTGCCCAGGCGTCGCTCTGCTGCACCGCCGTCTCCACCGCGTCGTTGACCTGCTTGGACAGCTCCCGGGTGCGGCGCCACACCTCCTCGTGAGCCTTCCCGTCGTCCACCCACGTGCCGAGCTCCGTACGATACACCTTGAAGCGCTGGGTGTCCGGCAGCCACGTAAGCACGTCCCCGAACAGGTCCACCGCGAGCTCCGCCATGCCAGCCTGGTCGCAGGTGTACGGGGTGAGCATGTCGTAGACCAGGTGACGCGGTTCCACGTTCTCGTCCCCGCCCCCACCCTCCCCCACCGCGGCCTGCGCCTCAGTCGGCGCGTCCCACCGTCCCCGTGGCCGCGACGCCAGGTTGATGGCCGTGAGGCTCGGTTCAGGCAGGTCATCCAGACTCAGCTCTGAGTCGTCCTCGTCGAAGATGTCACTCACGCGCCCACCCCTCCCACGCTCATCCTCACGTTGCGGATGTGCTTCCGACGTGCTGAGTCCATGGTGTCGAGCGCCTTGCGGCGCTCCAGGTCGTCGGTCGGTGCTGCCGCCTCCAGGACGGCCTCAACCACGTGATCAAACTCCCACCCACCCTCCATGAGGTTGAGCGTCGCCTGGTAGATGGCGTCGTTCCAGCCACCGTGCAGGTTACCGAGCCTCACCGCCTCCAGCTCCAGGTCAACCCACCGCGCGAGGTAGCCCTCGTTCTCACGTCCGGGAAGCTGGGACTGATACTTCACCTGGACGCGGAGCTTGTCGATCTTCTGTCGCCTGCGACGGCCCAGGGGGAGGAGGTGGTCCTCCAGGCGCTGCATCCACTGCGCCAGCCAGTCCGGCAGCTCGATCACCGGCACGTCCTTGACGACGCGGTAGCCCTCGGTGGGCGCGGTCGCCACCCAGTTGTTCTGCCCGGCGATGACATCCACCCGCCACTCGTCCCGGTGATGCTTGGTCTCCAGGGGGAAGCGCGGGTTCTGCCGGTACATCAGGTGGAAGCCACCCGACTTCGTCTGCACGGTGAAGGTGGTGAGCTCCTTCATCGTGTGGCCCAGCCGTTCCACCTCGCGCCGGAGGTCATCCACCCCGCGCTTGGTCACCGCCGGCTTGAGCTCCTCCAGCCGCGCGGTGTTGCCCACGGTCACGAAGCCGGTCTCCGCGTCGTACCTCTTCACGTCGCAGTCCAAGATGACCAGGCCGGACTGCCCAGCCAGGAGACCGACGTCGAGGCCCTGAGCCAGGCACTCGTGGGCATCCGACCAGGTCATGGAGACCCCAGACCAGTAGATCAAGCTGTGCTCTCGCTCCTCCTCGGGGCTTCCCACCAGGTGCTCCGGGAGCGAGACCCTGGCCTTCCGAGGGGCATTCTCTGTGGCTCGCTTGAGTGGGATGAAGGACCACTCGTCGTCGCGATGTGCGGGTGCGCTGGTCGCTGCCCCCCGCGATGCGGTAGAATCACCGATATCGGGTGCCACCAACAGTCCTTTCGTGGATGTACAGCCACAGGGTATATCTTGCCGAGGACCGTCTCGCATCGGCTGCGGTGACGAGAAACGAGGGACGCGGCCCCACGCCGCGTCCTCGTTCTCACATCTTGTCGCGGATCTCCCGCAAGATGTTCCGGATGTTGATCAAGGTGAACTCCGGCTGGTTCTGCTCTTCCGCTTCGAGCGTGTTCACGATCCGCGCGAACTCCGGACACTCACTCACCGGCACCAGCACCTTCTCGTGCCCCAGACCGATGATCATCGGCATGGCACGCATCGTACCGGGCACCAGGAACCACGCGACGATGGGCACCTGCCACCGCTTCCAGTTGTCGAGCGCGTTCTTCTCCGCGTTCTTGGCACCCGGCAGGGTGTTGTCGAGTTCTGCCATCAGCCACGGCATCGCGTTGGGAATGATCTGAGCAGTGTCCACTGAGCCCCTTATCAGTGAGAAGAGATAACGAAAGCACCACCTGAGGACGACCTCAGGTGGTGCCTCCGTGTGTTCAATAGTATCTTATGAGTGATCAGGGGTCCATCCCTGACCAGTCTGATCAGTCGTCGGCGTCGGTGTCGCCGGCCATCTCCGCGAGGGCCTTCGCCGTCTCGGTGGGCTCCACCGGCTCCCACTCCTTGACCGCCTTCAGCATCACCTGGCGGAAGCTCCGCCAGAAGCGCGGCAGCTCCCACGAGTGCTCCGCCGCGATCTCGGCCAGGTCCCAGTCCAGCTGGAAGGTCTGGCACCCGGCGGTGACGTAGTGGTTGCCCACGGCGTCCGCCCGGTAGATCGTCACCGGGTCCGGGAAGAGGCCGTCCACGACGATGACGTGGTCCGACTTCTCGACGCGCGCCCTCCGACGGATGCTGCCGTGGTGGAAGTTGCCGCCGCTGAGCTGCGCGCCGTACGCGACCATGGTGTGTCCGCGGAGGGTGACGCTGCCGGACAGCTTGGCGCTTCCCTCGACGCAGGCGTTGTCTCGCACCTCCACCGCGTCGCTGAGGTGCAGGTCACCATACAGGTAGGCGTCTCCCGACACCTGGACGTTGTCGGTGAGAGTGGCGTTGCCGCCCACCGAGGCGCGCTCGTAGACCGACGCGGAGCCTCGTACGATCACGCGACCGTTGACGCGCGCGTCTCCGAACACCCGGGCGCGGTCCATCACGGTCGCGCGGTCCTCCACCCACGACTCGTCTTCCTGGTCCAGGCTCACCCCGAAGCCGCGGTTGCGCTGGCTCTCGTGGTCGTGGCCCGGGTACTGCAGCCAGCCGCCGAGGCTTCCCTCACGGGTGCGGATGCAGTGCGCCCCTCGGACGTCTCGGGCGGCCTTGATCTGCCAGAGCAGCTTGCCGTCCACCTCCCGGGTCTCCCCGGTGACGACGTACTTCCGGCCGTAGTGCTCGTACTGCCCCATCTCGTCCTTCTCTCTTCCGGTTCCTTCCTGGTCTTGCTGGTACCAACCTACCAGTCGCCCCCTCGTTTGTAAACACCCTCACCAGCCACCTTCGTCGTCACCCTCGTCCTCGTCACCCTCGTGGTGCTCCACGAACGCGTTCTCGAGGCCGTGGATCACCGCCACGACCAGCACCGCGCACCCCGAGCAGACGTCCAGGGCGCGCCACGTCCCGTCCAGGCTCTGCTTCACCAGGAAGGCGGCGGTGGCGCGCTCCCCGCACTTCAGACACGGGTGCACCTCGTCAGCGACACGGCGGTACAGCATCTCCCCGCGGTTGTGCGGCCGCACCCCAGGCAGAGCCGGCAGCAGCGTCGGCTCCGCCTCAATCGTCGCCAGCAGTCCACGGATCGCCTCCACGTCGTCCATCAGTCGTCCTCCCCACACAGACAGCTCTCGTTCTCCCGGCACGTGCCCACCCACACGCAGGCGCCGCCGCAGAACTCACTCTCACACGGGCCGTACAGGCCACCGTTGACGCAGAGCCAGTCGTCGCTGACGGTGTGGCCGCAGCCGCACCGCTTGCCGTAGCTCTTCTCAGGTGCCACGTCAGTACCTCACCACCACGAGCTTGTCCTTGGCCCGCGTCACCGCGGTGTACATCCACCGGGCGTAGTCCTGGGGGTTCTCCTCCAGCACCAGCACGTTGTCCCACTCCGAGCCCTGCGCCTTGTGAGCGGTGATCGCGTAGGCGTAGTCCCACAGCCGCGCGCCCACCGGCCGCTCGTTGAGCGCCAGCTGGGCGGGACGGCCGAACTGGTCGTTGGCCACGTTCGTCACCAGCACCTGCCCCACCCCCTCGAGGTTCACCACGAGGTCACACGTCTTCGCCCGCGTGGCCAGCACCGCCGTGACGGTGCCAGTCTGCCCGTTGAACACCGGGACGGTGTCCCCCAGGTCGAGCGAGCTCATCGTCGCGTTGAGTCCGAGCGGGTTCCGTACCAGGGGTGCCAGGCACCGGGACAGCGCCACCACCTGGTCACCCGCCCGCACCGGCCCGTGGCCGTGGAAGTTCTTGTTGATGTTCGCGCGGAGTTTGTTCCAGGGGCACACGATCGCGGGTCGCTGGGCACCCTCACCCTGGTACCTCTCCGGCCTGAGGAGCTCGCCGACGCCTGCCCCGGTCCTGGGCACCACGACCGTTCGCCCGTCCCCGTACGAGCCCACCGGCGGCTTCTTCCCGTCCCGGAAGGCGAGCGCCACGTCCACGATCCCCGACGTGTCGTTCTTCTGACGGTGGTTCTCCGTCAGCGACACGTGTGGGTTCATCGTCCACGCGTTCATCTTCGCCTTGACGGGTGGGAGCTGCCCGTGGTCGCCCACCAGAAGGAGCGGCACCCCGAACACCCTGAGCCTCTCCACGTCCTCCTCAGACACCATCGAGGACTCGTCGAGGACCAGCAGGTCACACGCCCCGGTGAGGTACGGCCGATCTTCCCACCGCAGCTGCTCGTCCACGACGCAGTCGTGAGCGGCACCCGCGTTGCACGGGTCGAACCGCATCGGGCAGTCGCAGTCGCTGTCGGTCGGGTGACCACAGCCACCTGGCTGCACCGCGAGCCTCACCGGCTGCCGCGTCCGGGTGCAGACGTACCGCACGTTCGGGTAGTACGCCAGGGAGTGGAAGGTGTTGACACGCTCCTGAGCGCCGGCGTCGAGCTTCCCGCGCAGCACCCTGGCCGCCTTGTGGGTGGGCACGCCGTACGTCACCCGGCACGCCAGGGCGGCCTCCAGCCACCGCATGACGGTGGTCTTGCCGGTCCCGGCGACGCCACCCATGCTGAACACCGGGGCGTCGGTTCCCTGGCCGTGGGTGTGCTCGTACGGCGCGCACTGCTCGTCGTCACAGTGCCTGACGTTGCCCTCCACGCCCTGGAACCAGGCGGCGATGCGGTCAAGCGCCACCACCTGGTCCGGGCTGAGGTCCCGCATCCGCAGCATCAGTCCCCCTGTCGCTGCCGAGGAACGTACGCTTGAAGCTCGTCACGGACCTCCAGGTCAGGCTGGGGACCACGCGACGTCGGGAGCTGCTTGACCACCTTACGCGCCCACGTCTCCTGCGGCTCGCTGAACCGCCGACGGAGCAGCAGAAGCAGGGTGGTGATCATCTCCGGGCAGCTGCACCACGGCGTGTGACCGCGCTTGTGGTGCCGTCGCTTCAGCCTTCGCGCCTTGTAGAACGCGTCGTGCTTGCTCACTCGTTCTCCTCGTTCCGGCGACGGCGCTCCCGCAGCTCCTGGATGACCCAGTTCGGGGTGCGGCCGACCTCCCGGCGGTCGCTGCCGCGGCGGTGGTCCTTGCGGTACTCGTTCCGCAGCATCCGCTTCTTGAACCGCTGCATCTCTCGCTCCTTCCTGCTCGCTTCCTGGGTACAGCATACCAAACGGGACGCCAGGTGTACACACCCGACGTCCCGTTTGTCTCAGCCGTTCAGGCCACGCGGCAACTTGCTGGCCACCGCACGTTCAGCCATCAGCCGCTCCTCGCGGTCTCGGTTGGCCGGCTTGGTGACGTACAGGCTGCCGGGACACGTGGTGTAGCCCTCGTAGAGGTGCGTGGCCACGAAGTCCTGCCTCCCGTCGGTGGTCTCCCTCGCCGGACGGTTGCACAGGAAGTAGGGACACCTCATCGCCTGGTCCCCATCCCGCGAACCGTGGCTGCGCTGACGCCGAACTCCACCGCGAGCTCCTCCGCGGTGTTGCCCTCGCCACCCTCCCTGTAGCGTGCGACGATTTCGTCACGCTGCTTGGGGGTCAGCTTTCCCTTGACGTGGTTGTGGACCCGCCACCCCGGCCCGCGTTCGTTCCACGCGCGCTGTCCCTCGTTGGCCATCACTTCACCACCGTGAGCCCGGTCGCGTCAGCCACCGCCACTCGGAAGTCCCGGCGACGGGACTTGTGGTAGCCGCCGGCCTCGGAGCGGAAGGTGTACTGCGCGCCGAGACGCCGGACGGACCACTCCGTCTCCAGCATCACGGACACCTTCTCCATCGCCGCGTCCATCTCCTCCTGGGAGGGGTGGGCCGGCGTGTCCGTCAGGTTGATGAACTCCGCGTCCCTACTCGTCATTCGGATCCGTCTCCATGCTTCGCATATTGTGCACGAGGTCGGTCACGAGGTCTGAGGCGAAGGCCTCAGCCGGCGTGCGACCGCGCTCGTGGACCACCGCCAGCTCCGCGCCGGTCTCGTCGCGGAGCACCACCCGCCCACCCTCGATCTCGAGGGTCGCGTACACCCGGGTGGTCACTTCTGCGCCACTCGTGCGCTGATGCCGATGACACCCAGTTCCTGAACGCGCAGCTGCGCGTCCAGTGCGCTGCGGTACTGCTCGATCACGGGTTCGTTCTTCTCCGTGTCGAACCAGTGCACGAGCCACCCCTTGGCTGCCACCACCGACTTCACTTCCTTGTCGTTGCGACGACGCTTGTGCTTCGCCATCCTCGTTCCTTCCTGAACGCTTCCTGGGGCAGACCCTACCAGGTCTGCCCCAGGATGTCCACAAGTTAGTGCCAGCACTTCATGAGCTGCGACCGCAGGTTCTTCGCGGTGCGGAAGGAGTGGCTGCCCTGCCGTACCGTGTGCGCGTGTCCCCCACAGGCGCAGCGGCACGTGAACTTGGCGTTCTTGTAGGTGATGTCCCACCCGTGGCCCTCGGCCTCGTTGAGTACACGCTCTACCTGGTCCTCGTTGTGCCTGGGACGACGCGGTGTCATGTTCCCTCCAGGGAAGTCGCTTCCTGTTCCTGCTGAAGCCTACCTTACCAGACCTGATCACAAATGTCCACAATCGCTTGGGTGTGTACATTCTCGCCTACGTAGGTATAAGGTCGGCCCAGCAACCGAACAGGAAGGGAAGGAAGAGACGTGAACCACAGCCTTCAAGTCATCTGGCGCACCGACTCCGTGAAGCGGCGTGCCTACCTGGACCGCTACCCCGGTCTGACCGGCGACGTGAAGACGCGGGAGAACGACGACACCCACGTGGACTTCACCGTCACCGGGCCACTCGCGACGCTGGCTCTCTGGGTGCTCCGCGAGCACTGTGACAACGATCTCGAGACCGCTCTCGAGGTGCTCAAGATGGCCAACCCGGACGCCTGCCACGACGAGCGGTGCAACCGTTGCGGTCGCACCGGGATGGCCAAGACGCCGGTCACGCTGTGTGAGGACTGCGACTTCGAGGTCACGTCGGTCCAGGCCACCGCGCTCCTGGAGATCCAGGAGAAGCTCGCACCGGTGACGTTCACCGCCAACCCGAAGCGCACGCAACTCTGAGGGTGTTTACACGAGACCCAGGGTCTGGTAACCTGGGTCTCGTCAGGAACAGGAACAGGAAAGAAGGGTGACATGGCCAGGCCGGAGATTCCTCACGTGACTCGGCACAACGTCCGAGTGCACCCGATGTTCGCCAGGGGCGGCAAGCACTACGACCCGAAGCACATCATGTATGTGGTCAGCGTGACGCGCACCAACTTGCCGCAGAGCCAGAACCTCGCCGGCTTCGTCATCGTGGCTGCCACCAGGTGGCTGCGAGACTGGCAGGTGGGTCGCCGGGTCGGCATCTACGCGGGTGTCAACGACATCCAGGTGGAGGGTCAGATCCGCGGCATCGTCAAGGTTGAGAACAACCAGGTCTTCGGCGCCGTCCCGAACGTGTCCATCCCCTTCTGGACAGTCAAGTAGGAGGAACACCTTGAACCCACAGCTCGTGACCCTCGCTGACGGGAACCTGCAGACCGACGTGAGCAACCTTCCGTGGTGGGGGCAGCTCGCGGTCGCTCTCGGCGCGATGCTGCTCGGCGCGGCGCTCGCTCATCTGGATTCCCACGTCGACAGCGGGTTCCTCACGATCGCCGGCTGGATCATCGGGGTCGCGGGGATGGTGCTCGCCATCACCGTGATCTTCTGAGTCACCGTCAACCGACCACACCCAGGGAAGGACAGCACGTGGACACCGAGATCAACAACCTTCGCGTCATCAACCACGACAACCGTGGGACCACCGAGGTGCCGTTCGGCTTCGTGTACTTCAACGACCACACCCGCGTCGGCTACACCGGCACGAAGGGCGCCGACGCCGCGATGACCGGTGGTTGGGAGACCGTCACCCCGGACCACGTCGAGGTCGCCGACCGCTACCTCTACGAGAAGGACCTGCTGCGCGCCAGCTGATCGTGGCGGAGAGCACGGCACGTGGGTCCCGTTCGTCGTTCGTTGAAGACGAACGGGACCCAGCTGTGTACCCCCAGGCCTTGGTCTGGTACTATGTACTCAGCAGGCAGGAACAGGAAGAGGAAGAGAGATGATCACCGTGAGTGACAAGCAGGAGAGCACCGGCATCAAGGGTGCGGACGACTTCCGCGCCGCCGCCCAGGCACTGGACCTGACCGTGGAGACGCGCGTCGTCAACTCGGAGGCCGTGTACTTCGAGCACAACGGCGAGGTGATGATCCCGGCGTCGAAGAACGTGATGCTGACGGTCACCATCCCGGTGCCCCAGGAGCTGGGCAACAACGCGCTGACGCTCGAGGAGCGCAGCGTCCTGCTCAGCGTCTGCTGGAAGCTGGACCTCAACGGGCGTGCCCGTGGCCGGTGGATTCTCGGCAACTACCGCACCCTCGGGTACACCGAGGACATGCACATGCTCAAGCGGTGCTACAGCCGTCTCGAGCTCATGAACCGTAGCCTGCAGCAGCTGCGCCGCTTCGCGGAAGAGCGCTAGTTCACAGGGAGATCTTCATCTGGTAACGTGAGAGCCAGGAATTGACGAGAAGAGAGGCACAACCGTGACAAACCAACCCCAGACCATTCGCGTCCGAGACGCGAGCCGCACCCTCGAGTTTGAGGGCACGATGCTCAGTGACGTGAGCACCGAGACCGACCGGAACCCGCGCTGGACGGAGATGGAGCTGTACAAGGTCGATGACGGCCGGTACGTGCTCAGCATCGTCGGCCGAAGCGTGGTGTTTCACGAGCACGACAGCCAGTGCAACTCGGGTGTCCCGACCCAGGTGTCCAGCCTGACGTCGGAGTTCCTGGAGGAGCTGGAGCCGTGCCAGCGGTGCTCCCCGCCGGAGCCTGAGGACCTCGCGGGTACGCCTACGATCGACCTGGAGGCGGACCGGCACACGGTTCACGTGTGCGCCGACGCCAACGCGGTTGTGGACAAGCTCCGCAACCCGAAGACCACGTCCCCCAACGGCACCGGGCTCATCAGCGGTCCCGGTCAGCGTCTTCTCGCCATCGCGGCGAGCGTGGACGACGGCATCAAGAACGCGGTGACGGTCGTCGACCGGATCTGACGCGGCTCGCCGCGCTGCGTCGCAGGTGCTCATCACCCGTGGCGCGGCGCGGGGAGCCGACCAGGCTCACCGCTTAGGAATGAACGAAGAGAACGGAGAACGTCGTGGAACGAGCCCGACACGGTGACAAGGTCCGCATCACCAGCGGCAAGTACAAGGGCACCGTCGGCACGTACGACAGCCACAAGGGCGTCCACATCGAGGGCGTCGGCTACACCGGCAACGTCCACCCCGGCCGGAACATCGAGCCGGTGTCGTCCAGCACCCCGGACCGCAACGTGGAGAACGGGCGGGAGGTCCCGATCCGTCAGCGCTCCCAGGCGTACCGGGAGTGGGAGGAGCTCTGCAACCGCGGCATGACCGACGCGGCGGTGGACGCCTACAACAAGAAGTGGAAGGGCGACGGCTTCGGGCTGGTGGAGAACCGAGGTCTCGGCGCCGTGCTCTTCGGCCGTCGCAACACGCGCTTCCTGTTCTTCCGTCTGAACAAGTAGCACGTGACCGGATCAGAGCGCTACTGGCGCAAGGTGCGGCACTACAACCGTCGCACCTTGCCCGCCGGTAAGGACCGTCAGGTCAAGTGGACCAAGGCGGAGGACGAGCTGCTGCTCAAGCGCTGGGACCGGTACACCTGGACCCAGCGCACTGACCTGGCCATCAGGTTGGACCGGTCGCTCATCGCGTGCGTGCGGCATGCTGTCATCCTCCACCGCCGTGAGCGGGAACGTGAACGTGAGGCACGGGCACGCTTGCTGTTTACATTCGGCTCGTGTACTGGTATGCTGTAACCAGCAGGAAGGAACAGGAAGAGGAAGAGGCGAGGAAGATGCGGACGACCAAGCACGAGACCGAGCTCGAGATGGTGCTGAACATCCACAGGGCGATCAGCCGCAAGCAGCCGGTCACCGTCACCTACGTCGACGAGCACGGGAACGAGACCGTTCGCACGGTTGAGCCGTACTCCATCCGTCAGACGAAGGCCGGCGAGCTGACCCTGGTGGTCATGTGCCGCCTCCGTCACGACCGCCGCACCCTGCGTCTCGACCGCGTCACGCACTACACCGTGCACCGCGGCACCTTCCAGCTGGAGCTGCCCGCGCCGGCTGACCCCGACGAGATCACCGACTGGTGGTCCATCAAGAGCAAGACCGGTCACGAGATCATCCAGGTCGAGCTCAACACGGATGGCCTGAACCACCCGTTCGGCAAGGTGCTCGGTAAGGCACGGGCTGAGTCTGGCCAGGTGCGCGCCGTCTGCAAGGCCGAGGGTGGGGTCGCCATCCGCCGGCTCCGTCGGCGAGACGTCCTCGCCCTCCAGTGAGAGAGGTACACGTGAGCAGCAAGTACGAGAAGCCCCTCCGTGACCGAGTCACCTCCGCCATGGAGGACGGCACCGGAAACGAGGGGCCACTCGCCACGACGATCGCAGTGACGACGGGACTGGGGTGTTGCTTGCTCCTCTTCGCGTTCGTGATGGCGATCCTCGCCGTCGTCTTCGTTCTGATCTTCGACCTTATCAAGTGGCTCATCTGAGAGGAGGTGAACGTCGTGACCAAGAACAAGGAGCACAAGTCCCTGTCTTGGACCAAGGGACACCTGCGCGCCACGATCAACAACCGTGACGGCCTCGTGCAGCTCAACGTGGTGAACATGCGCAGCAACAAGTCGGTGCTGAGCACCACCGCTGCCACCTGGGCCAAGGGGGTGAAGCTGGCTCAGGATACGATGGACGACTACGAGTTCTGAGTTGTCACCCTGTCCGAACCGAACAAGGAGAAGCCTGTGGGCTTGTGGAGTTCCCCCAACCAGAAGCAGGTGGCCGGCGGGGCCATCCTCGATCTGCGAGCGGGCAAGCTGCTCGCCGCCAAGCGAACCTACCCGATCACCCTGCGAAACGGCTGGGAGCTGCCCGGTGGCAAGCTCGAGCCGGGTGAGCGGCACGAGCAGGCGCTGGAGCGTGAGCTCAAGGAGGAGCTCGGCATCAGCGTGCGCATCCTGGAGCGGGTGCCCGGTGAGTGGCGTCTCAACGACCGCATGCGAATGCGGGTGTTCGCCTGCACCATCACCCGTGGCGCTCCGAACCCTCGGGAGCACGGTGGCTTCGAGTGGGTACACCACACCGAGTGGGACAAGGTGCGGTGGCTCACCCAGGACGTGGACGCGGTCAAGGCGTCGATGGTCGTGCTTCGCCGTCGCATGGGAGTTCACTGAGGTTCCAGCCTGAGGGTGTTTACAAAGCACCCTCAGGCTGGTAACCTGATCTCAGCAGGCAAGCAGGAAGCGAAGCAGGAAGAGAGATCGCCATGTACCAGCTCCTCACCGGCGTGGACGTCACCGACGAGCAGCCGCTCAGCAAGACGATCGGGATCCACGGCAGGCTCGGACACCACGGTGGCATCGTCAACGTCACGCTCACGAAGGACCAGGGTGACACCGCCGAGGTGCTCGTCTCCGGCTCTCTTCAGGCCATCACGCACTGGTTGTTCCTCGGCTTCGGCAACATGAACGAGGTGGCGATCGAGATCGACGCCGCCACGCGAGACGGCCGACTGCAGAAGCTCAACTGATACACTGCTCAGTCGTCCCTGTGGCCCAACGGCAGAGGCGCCGCCCTCAAAAGGCGGAGGTTGTGGGTTCGACTCCCACCAGGGACACCGCTCGTTGAACTTGTGGACATTTGAGTCTGCAGCTGATACGATGCACCAGGAACGACCAGGAAGAGAGGACAAGATGGCATCTCAGATGGATGTCGGGGCACCCAAGCTCCCCGATGTCGACAGCAAGGAGATCAACACCGAAGCGTGGATGATCTGGGAGATGATCCGGAACACGGCCGGGTACAAGCACGGCCGTGAGCGCAAGCGCAACGGGCAGCCGGGGCGCGAGTGGACGGGCTCCGTCAACGAGCTGGTCAACCGGATCTGGCCGGCCCTCACCGACCGCTACCTCGTGGAGCGGAAGGAGGCGGAGCGCATCAAGATGGCGCTGAACCGCTACATGCGGGACAGCGGCAACCTCGTGTGCCTCCGCAACGGTGGAACCACGTCCACCTCGGTGTGGTGGGTCGCCGAGCACTGGTCGGTGCTCGACGTTCGCAACGTCAAGCTCCCCGACGAGCCGGACCTGGGTGCGACGGAGTTCCAGGACAGCACCCCGTCGGTGCCCGAGGTCAACGCCTCGGACGTCCTCGACGTCCCGGTGCCTGATCCCACCCCGGCGATCCCGACGGGCTTCATGGAGCCTGCCGTGACCCCGGTGGAGGACGAGACCCCGGTGGACCAGGAGCCGGACGAGGAGGACGACGGCAACGAGGTGGACGGCAAGCTCCAGCTGCCGTGCCGCTTCTCGGAGGTGGTGCACGACGCCAAGTGCAGCCAGCCGCCCATGACCAACCACCAGGGACGCGCGGCTCACGAGCGCAGCCACGGGTTCCGGGTGAACCAGGACGGCACCGTCACCCTCTTCGACCCGCGGAAGTACGGTCGCAAGGTCACCATCGGCGAGGTCAAGCGCCTGCTCGTGGACGTCATCAAGGGCGACACATCGGAGCTCGGCCTCACCGTCGGCGACATCCTGGAGCTGGCGCTCAAGGGCGACCCGACGATCACCCGGGCGACGGTCAAGGACGGCATCACGAAGCTGACCGCCACCCCGTACTCGGGCTACCGGCTGACCCGTGAGGTCGCCTACGTGGAGGGTACCCGCTCCGCGCACACCAAGCGCTACCGTCTGGAGCGCGTCACTCCCACCCCGAAGGAGGTGGCGACCACGGCCGCCGCACCCAGTACCCTGGTGTCCCAGGTTTTCGAGATGAAGACCGAGCAGGCGGCGAGCGCCGCTCCCTCGGACGCCACCCTGACCGCCGAGCAGCACGCGGCCAACCTCCGCGCTCTGCTGGCCGACCTGGGCAACAACACGCTGCGTCAGCAGGAGCTGGAGGCACTCCAGCGCCGGGTGGACGTCCTGTCCGCCGAGAACGCGGAGCTCCGCAAGCTGGAGGTCAAGCTCGCGGAGGTCACCAAGGAGCGGGACGAGCTGAGGGCCAAGTTCGACGCCTTCAGCGCCGCCATGAAGCTCTTCAACTGATCACGAAGCGGAGAAGCCGGTGAGCGACATCACCACCCAGCTGAGTCCCGGGGAGGTGGCGTCGCTCACCGGCGTCGTCGTCACCTCGGGTACCCAGGCTGACGCGCGGCAGTCCAACCTCGACGCCACCGACGTCATACGACACATGGCGGCGACGAGGGTCAGGCGGATGTGCAACCAGCACGCGTGCTCGGGTCCCGGCTGCGGGCACCCGAATCACCGCCGGGATGTCGACTACCTGGGTCACGTCCTGGACGTGCTCGGCCTGCCTGGTGCCTACCAGGAGGTGACCCAGGAGGACCGGGACAGGCTGCTCACCAGCCTGGCTCAGCAGCCCGACGAGAGGCTTGAGACGTCGGTCAAGGACGAGGACTAGTCTGTCTCAGACGTGTCTCACCTGGTAGGTTTGCCCCTGAAGCGAGAAGGGAAGTGCCGGTTGCTGATCATCTGTGAGGGCGTGGACGGCGGTGGCAAGTCCACCCTGGTCCGACAGCTCGTGGCGACACACGGTGCCCGACACCCGCACCCGGCTCTGGTGCGTACGGTGGTCACCCACAAGGGACAGCCGGAACCCGGCCTGGATGCCTTCCAGGAGTACGAGCTCCCGCTCGAGGAGCCCAAGATGCTCCGCATGATCCACTCTCGTCATCACCTGGTGGTGATGGACCGGTGGCACGCCGGGGAGATCATCTACGGTCAGCTGTACCGCGGTGGCGGACGCATCGATGACGCCGGAATGCTCCACATCGAGATGCTGCTCTCCGCTCTGGGTGCTCTCAAGCTGTTGGTGCAGCCGGAGGACCCGGCGGAGGTGACAACCCGGCTCAAGGAGCGGGGCGAGGACTTTCTGCGGTTGGATCACGTGGCTCAGGTCCACGACTGGTACGAGAACCACGCCAAGACCTACGGCTATCACCGCGCGTCCAACCTCAGCACGACGTTCATGCTGAACGCGGCGCAGGCCATGTCGTACGACGAGGAGCCGTACGACGGTTCACCGCACCGGCTGCCCGGCTACGTCGGTAGCGTGGCACCAGGTGTGCTGCTCGTGGGTGACCAACGCAACGACGGTCCCAGAGCGCGGCTCGAGTTTCCCCGAGCCTTCACCCCGTGGGACCAGGCAGGGTCCGCCTTGTACCTCATGCGGGCGCTGGTCCAGGCCAAGATGCACCGGGGCGTGGGCATCCTCAACGCCAACGAGGACGGCACGAGGCTCGTCAAGCTCCACGAGGTGCCGTACAGCCTGAACATCGTGGCACTCGGCAACCACGCCAGCCAGGCGCTCGACCGTGCGTTGGTGAAGCACACCAAGATCCCGCACCCTCAGTGGTGGAAGCGTTTCCACCACAGTGAGCTCGCTGAATACGCCCAGACGATTCAGGAGGCCGCACAGTGGAGCTCGTGACCGACACGGGGCGAGAGGCGTACGTCCAGCTTCTCGCCGCCCTGCTTGAGAGTGACACCGGGTCAGCACCACGTGGGTTCGACACCCGGGAACTGCTCAACGTCACCGTGACCGTCAAGGATGGCACCCAGGCTCACGTGGCCGGTACCGCCCGACGGTTCAACCGCCGCATCGCGGCAACCGAGACGCTGCACCTGCTGGCGGGCCTCAGCAGCCTTGAGCAGCTTGACCAGGCATCCGGGGGTAGGTTCTCCCAGTTCGCCGACGGAGGCAGGCTCAGGGGTGCCTACGGCCCACGGCTGTACCGCCAGCTCCAGCAGGTCGTGCACCTCCTGCAGAGCCAGCCGCAGACCAGGCAGGCATACTTCACCATCTGGAACGGCGAGGAGCACGAGGTCGTCACTCACGACGTCCCGTGCACCACAGGTGGTCAGTTCCTGCTGCGTGACGGTGAGCTCCACCTGCGTGTCAACATGCGGAGCTCCGACGTCTACCTGGGCATCCCGTACGACTGGCTGATGTTCAGCCGTCTCCAGATGGTGGTGGCTGCGTGCCTCGGCGTCAAGGTCGGGTCATATACCCACGCCATCGGCAGCCAGCACCTCTACGAGCGTGACGTGGCCGAGGCTCAGCGCATCGTGGACCAGGGAGTCGGGGTGCCGGTGGACATCAGCGTCCCACCCGCGCTGACTGACCGCGTCACCGAGCACATGATGCCGTGGCAGAACTTCCAGGCGATCACCCAGATGGCGCGCAAGCTCGCCACGGGCGACGGCTCGATCGCCAGCAGCACGGCGGAACGGTGGTACCGTACCAACGTGCCGCGACTGGCGCAGCCACAGTTCAAGCTGTGTCTCAACTGCTGGTACGTGCTCAACGAGGCGATGATGTCGTCGGAGTGGCGGTGCCAGGAGTGCAGTTGATCCGCACCACGTGGAATGACACGTGGATGGGGGTGGCTGTCCTGCTCGGGCGACGCAGTCCGTGCGTGCGTGCTCAGGTTGGGGCAGTCATCGTCACCACCGATAACAAGATCGACTCCACGTCGTACAACGGTCCGATCTCGGGCCTGGAACTGGAGGGGACGTGCGACCAGTGGTGTGAACGAGCCATCACCGGGGACACGTCACCCGACTACAGCCGCTGCCAGACGATCCACGCTGAGGCCAACGCGCTCATTCGCGCGAACCACGAGCGGATCCAAGGTGGCACCATCTACGTCTCCACGTCACCGTGTCTCAACTGCGCCAAACAGATCGGCAACTCCGGTCTCGCGTGCGTGGTCTACCGAGACACCGGTGGTGACGACTATCGTCGTCCTCGTGAGATGGAAAGTCTGCTCCACGATGCCGGTCTCGTGGTCGTTCGATACACCTATCTGCCTCGTACGATAGGATAAGACACCAGGAACGTCCAGGAATCGAATTCACTCAGAAAGGCGCGTGAGTGAGCGGACTTCTGTCCACCATGCAGCTTCACCTCGTCCAATCCATCGATGACTTGATGGAGATGAAACGATGGGCGGGGGAACGACGAGAGACGCCGATGGGTGTCGACACGGAGTCGGGTGGCTTGTCACCCTGGCACACCCGGCTCCGCACCATCCAGGTGGGCGACAAGCACCACGGTTGGTGTGTCCCCTGGGACCAGTGGGGCGGTGGTGCTCTCGAGATCTTGAACTCGTACGAGGGCGAGTTCACGTGGCACAACCTGCCTCACGACGCCAAGTTCATGGAGATCAAGGCCGGCTGGAAGGTGCCGTGGAATCGTTGCCACGACACTCTGATCGGTGCTCGTATTCAGGACCCGACGAGGCCGGCCGGCTTGAAGCCACTTACCTCGAGGCTCGTGGATCCTGCGGCACTCACCGGTCAGAAGCTTCTCGACGACGGTATGCGGCAGCAGAAGTGGACGTGGGACACCGTCCCCATCGACTTTGAGCCATATTGGCTCTACGCCGCTCTCGACCCGGTGCTCAACTGTCACCTGTACGAGAAGATCATCCCTGACGTGCAGGCTCGCTTCCCGATGGTGTATGACCTCGAGATGGCGATCGTCCGCATCTGCAGCAGGATGATGATGAAGGGCATGCGCCTCGACCCGGGGTACATCCAAGCTGAGCAGCTGCGGCTGTCTGCCTTCACCGAGCAGGCGAAGGCGTGGCTCAAGGCGACGTACGGCATCACCAGCGTGCTCAGTGCGGGACAGATCTCCCGCGTGCTGACGGCTCTCGGGGTGGAGATCGACGCCTTCACCGACCAGGGTGCCCCGAAGATGGACAAGGACAACCTGGAGCGGTACCAGCTGACCAGTGGACCCCAGGCGGCGGAGCTGATCCGCTACATCCTGGCGGTGCGTCACGCCGTCAAGCTGCAGGGCACGTACCTCGACAACTTCATGGCGATGGCGGATGCTGACGGCATCCTGCACGCCAGCATCAACACCCTGGCTGCTCGTACCGGTCGCATGTCGATGTCGGACCCGAACCTGCAGAACTTGCCACGTGACGACAAGATGATCCGTGGCTCGTTCATCTCGCGTGACGGCAACGTGCTGATCACGTGTGACCTGAACCAGGTGGAGGCTCGACTCGGTGCTCACTTCAGCGAGGACGAGGGCCTGATCAAGGCATTCAACGACGCGGATGAGTTTGGCACGGACTTCTTCTGTGGCGTCGCTGGCGGCATCTACGGCGAGGAGATCCTCAAGAAGGATCCACGTCGTCAGCTGACCAAGAACGTGGTGTACTCGTCACTGTACGGCGCGGGCACCAGGAAGATGGCGCAGACCGCCGGTGTGCCGTTCGAGCAGATGCAGCCTGTCGCAGACGGCTTCAACGCGACGTATCCCGGACTTCAGACCACGTTGAATCGCATCTACGAGGAGGCCATCGCGCGTGACAAGCCGTACATCGTCACGCCGCTCGGCCGTCACATCCCGCTGGATCGGGACCGCGCTTTCACACAGGGTCTCAACAGCTTGATCCAGGGTCACGCGGCGGAGTACTTCAAGATCTGCGTGACGCGGATGGAGGCAGCCGGGGTGGATGAGTTCCTCCTGGTGCCGGTGCACGACGAGATCATCGCTGACGTCCCACGTGACCAGGCAGATGAGGTGGCTCGTGTGATCGAGGAGTGTATGACCGACCTTGACGGCTACCGCGTCCGCCTCACGGCAGGTGCGGACATTCTCCCGGAGAGGTGGCAGAAGGTGTGAGCAGGCTCCAGGTGATGAAGCCACCCGACCCGAAGATCGTCATCTGGCTCGACCCCGGCAAGATGACGGGGTGGGCGATGCTGGAGGACATGGCGTCCTTCAGCAGTGGCCAGGCTGACTTCGACGGCATCGACGACATGGTGAACATGTGGTGCCATCTCATGCGCGACAACCTCTGGCTCGGCTGGGAGCGGTACATCGTCACTCAGGGTGGCGGTCGTACCGGCACGCCGGAGTACAGCCTCGAGGTCATCGGCGCGGTGAAGTCGGCTTGCCGTCGGAACAGCGTGACGGTGCTTCAGCCGATGCCATCCGCAAGTCGAAAGCTTGGTGGCGACCTCAAGCTGCAGCGACTCGGGTGGCGACAGCCGAACATGCGCCACGCCAATGACGCGGCGAACCACCTGCTGGCGTGGCTGCTTCGGGAGAAGCGACTGCCCACTCACCTGATCGGGAAATTGTTTACACCTGGCTGATCGGCTGGTAAGATTGACCAGGTCAAGCGGGAAGGATCAGGAAGTGACACTGCACCATTCTGTCACTTGTTCAGCCCGGGACGAGGTGACGAGTGCCTAAGGCCGACCTCACCCGTAGCGGCAACGCAACACACATCTTCGTGAACACGACGTACCAGGACCGCCATCTCATGACGGAGCTTCCTGGTGCACGCTACAGCAGGTCGGACGGAGGTTGGCTGGCTCCCCTGAGCTGGTCCACCTGCATCGCCTTGCGCGGCATCTTCGGGAACGCTCTCGAGCTCGGAGAGGAGCTCCAGACGTGGGCGTGGGAGACCAGGGAGAAGCGCATCGCTCCCGCTCTCGCCCTCCGCAACTCGCTCGACTTCCCCGAGGAGCTTCGGGACTTCCCGGAGCTCGACGCGGTGGAGGCGGGCAGCGCGCTCAAGCTCTACCCGTATCAGCGTGTCGACGTGAAGTTCCTGCTCGTGAACGAGCGTGCCATCCTGGCGAACCCACCCGGGCTCGGCAAGACCGGTGTCGCCATCAGGTTCATGCAGGTGCTCCAGCACCTCGACGAGCAGCCGTTCCCCGCGGTTGTCATCTGCCCCAACAGTCTCAAGTTCGCGGCGTGGCTCAAGGAGCTCCGCATGTGGGCACCCGAGCTCAAGGTGCAGGTGATCGACGGTGGCGCCGGTGGGCGGCGCAAGCAGCTCACCGCGGCGGCGGACGTGTACGTGATCAACTGGGACGCGCTGCGGCTTCACTCTCGTCTCGCGCCATACGGCAACGTCGAGATGACGGAGAACGAGAAGACGGCGAAGGAGCTCAACGAGATGGGACTGCGCACCGTCCTCATGGACGAGGCACACCGTCTCAAGGACCCTCGCTCGAAGCAGACCAGGGCGGCGTGGGCGATCGCTCACGGTGCCAGGTTCCGCGTGGACATGACCGGCACGCCGGTGGCTGACCACGTGGGTGACATCTGGTCTCTCGGTCACGCGGTTGAGCCGACGTGGTTTCCCGCCAAGACGCGGTTCATGGACCGCTACGCCCAGGTGTCGCTGAACTTCTTCGGTGGCGCCGAGGTGGTGGGCATCAACCCGCACACCCAGGATGAGCTGTACCGCATTCTGGACCCGATCGTTCGTCGGGTGCCCAAGGAGGCGGCACTGCCGTTCCTGCCTCCCAAGCTCCCGGTGCAGTACCGTCACACCCCGATGACCGCCAAGCAGAAGACCGCGTATCGTCAGATGCGCGACGAGATGGTCGTCGGGTTGAACGAGCTTCTGGTGGCACCCAACCCACTCGCTCAGCTGACGCGGCTCATGCAGTTCGCCGCCGCGTACGCGGAGATCGACGAGGAGGGGAAGGTCAGGCTCACCACGCCGTCTGCGAAGGTGGACGACCTGATGGACCTGCTCGGCGAGATGGGTGAGGACCCGCTCGTGGTGGCTGCCGTCTCGCGGCAGCTCATCGAGCTCGCCGCCAAGAAGCTCACCGACGCCAAGATCTCTCACGGCCTCGTCACCGGGGCCCAGTCCGCAGATGAGCGACGTGAGGCCATCGACGCCTTCCAGGGCGGCCGCACGCGTGTCATCCTGCTCACCCTGGGTGCCGGCGCGGAGGGTATCACGCTCACCAGGGCGGATACCATGCTCTTCATGCAGGAGAGCTTCAGTGAGGTGCAGAACCTGCAGGCTCAGGACCGCATCTATCGCATCGGTTCGGAGCGGCACGAGTCGATCCGCATCATCAAGCAGATCACGCCGGAGACAGTCGAGGAGCATAAGCTCGAGGTACTGGCCGAGAAGCGTGGTCGGATGGAGGAGATCGTGAGAGACGAGCAGACCCTGCGGAAGCTGCTGGGGGTGAAGTGACAGAGCAGCTGAAGGTCAGCAACAGCACGCTGAGGACGTTCAAGCGGTGCCGCAGGCACTGGTACCTGGCGTACCACCTGGGCTACAGCGTGGACCCGACCAGGCAGAAGCCGGTGGGCTCCGCCCAGCTCGGCACACGTGTCCACCTCGCCTTGGAGGCGCACTACGGCTACGGCCTCGACGCTCTCGCGGCGTTGAACGTGGCTTATCACCTCGCTCGGCGGGAGCACCCGCTGTACGAGGACCAGCTGAGCAGTGAGCACGGCTACGCCAGGGCGATGGTGAGCGGCTACCTGCAGTGGGTGGACGACGAGGGCGTCGACTCGGAGCACGAGGTGATCGCCACCGAGGAGGTGGTGCAGCGAGAGCTGACCTTGTACGACGGGGAGCCCGTCACCCTGATGGCGAAGCTCGACCAGAAGGTCCGTCGCGTCAGTGACGGTGCCATCAGGTTCCGCGACTTCAAGACCGTCGGCACGCTGTCGAAGGCGCACCTGCTTCTCATCGACGAGCAGATGCGGTTCTACAGCCTGCTGGACACCCTGGAGGCTGACGAGACCGGTCAGCGAGCGGACGGGGGACTGTACAACATGATCCTTCGCTCCAAGCGCACGCCGAAGGCCAACGGACCGTTCTTCAAGCAGGTGGAGGTGTCGTACAACGCGCACGACCACCAGAGCATGATGCTTCGCGTTCGTACCGTGGCCAGTGAGCTCAAGCTCGTGGACCAGACGTTGCGGAACGGGGGTGACCACCGCGCTCTCGCGTACCCGAACCCGGGTGACTACTGCAGCTGGGCGTGTCCGTTCACCCTCGTCTGCCCGATGATGGACGACGGTTCACGTTGGGAAGCGGCGCTCCAGGCCAACTTCGTGCAGGCTGACCCGTATGGGTACTATGGGACGGGCCTGATGGACCAGGTGAGGGCGTCTCTCACCTCGGAAGCGACGAATGGAAGTGACGGTTGACCAGTTACGGCATCAACGCCATCGTCTACGGACACAGCAAGCAGGGCAAGTCGTGGCTGGGTGACACCACCCCGGCACCACGGCTGATCCTGGATGCGGAGATGGGCAGCCGCTTCACCCCCAGCAAGAAGATCGACTGGGACCCGGTGCAGTACGCGCCGCCGGAGCCGAGTGACGCGTGGGACACCGCCATCGTGCCGGTGCACAGCTACCGCGCGGTTCTCAAGGCGTACGAGTGGCTCAACAGCGGCAAGCACCCGTTCAAGTCGGTGGTGCTGGACTCCATCTCGGAGATCCAGCAGCGAGCGGTGGATGACATCGCCGGTACCGACCAGATGAAGACTCAGGACTGGGGTACGCTGCTTCGGCAGGTGTCCGACCTGGTGCGCAAGTTCCGGGACCTCACCACGAACCCGGTCAAGCCCCTCGACGCGGTGATCTTCATCGCGATGGCTCGGCAGCGAGACGGTGGGGTCTGGCAGCCTCACGTTCAGGGTTCCCTGGCCACGACGCTGCCGTACTACGTGGACATCTGCGCCTACCTCCAGCTGGTCACGATGGAGGACGGCATCTCCACCGCACGTCGGCTCTTCGTGGGACCGACGCCGGGCTTCGAGACGGGTGAGCGCGTGGGCGGACGTCTGGGTCCGTACCTGGACAACCCCGACGTGACCAAGATGCTCGCCATGATTCGCGGTGATGACGACGCCAACGCCGGCGCGACCATCTCGCACAGCAAGTGAACGACTGAACGGAGTCTGACGTGGCAACCTTCAACTGGGGCGACCTCAAGCAGGCGGCCGACGACGCGGGGTTCTCCGCCGTCCCGGCCGGTCCGTACACGGTGACGGTCAAGAAGGCCGAGGCCAAGAAGACCGGCACCGGCAAGGACAAGATCAACGTCCAGTTCACCATCAACGCGGGTCCGATGAGCGGCAAGACGCTGTTCAACGACTTCGTGATCAGCCCCGAGAGCGGCACGGCGCTCGGGTTCTTCTTCCGCCACATGAAGGCGCTCGGTCTCAACCACGAGTACTTCGCCACCAACCCGCCGCTCGAGAAGGTGGCCGCGGACCTCGTCGGCAAGAGCTGCGAGGTGGAGGTCGGCATCCGCCTCTGGAACGAGGAGGAGAAGAACGAGATCAAGAACGTGAAGGCACTCGGCACCCCGAGCGGGGCTCCCGCGGCGGGCGGTGGGGTTCCGCAGCCTCAGCCGGCTCCGGCTCCTCAGCCGGTCGCTCAGCCCCAGCCTCAGCCCGCTCCGGCTCCTCAGCCGGCGCCTGCCCCGGCACCGGCTCCGGTGTCGACCAAGAAGGACGAGCCGGTGGAGGATGCGGCGCCCGCTGACGCCGCCACTCCGCCGGACATGCCCTTCTAGCTCCCACCACGGGGGTTGACGTGGTGACCGTCACTCTGGTACGATCCAGGGTGACGGTCACCCACCGCAGTAGACTGATGTGACGACGGAAGAGAGATGAAGTGAAGTTCGACGAGTGGCTGCACACGCAGCGCGCGTACCAGGCGGAGACGTTCGAGATCGACTACCCGCGCATGGCGGTGGACGTCAACGCGAAGACGGACTACGTCACGATGAACCTGAACGCCGCCTTCCTGGAGCTGGCGGAGGCTCAGCAGGAGGTTCCGTGGAAGCCGTGGGCCACCGCTGAGAACCGCGAGAAGAAGTGGGCGCAGAACCGTGACAAGTTCGTCGGTGAGATGGTCGACGTGCTCTTCTTCGTGGCCAACGCGCTCACCGCGGTGAACTGCTCCGACGAGGAGCTGGCCGTTCGCTACCAGCAGAAGATCGACGTCAACAAGCAGCGTATGGCCACCGGCTACGACGGCTCGAACAAGTGCACGCAGTGCGGCCGCGCGTTCGACGACACGCATCAGAACGCCACCCTGATCATCCGTCGCAGCGAGGGCCAGCAGTTCTGCGACACCACGTGCGAGGAGAAGTACCTGCGATGAGGATCGCCATCTTCGAACCGGAGCCGCGGGTCTGCGGCCCGATGGCTTGGGCGTATCACCTGCGCGACGGCTTCCGTGAGAACGGACACGAGGCGGACGTGGTGACCTTCACCCGGTCCGGCAAGGCACGCTCCGTCTGGGGCGAGGGCAACATGCGACCGGGCATCCGCTGGTGGGGCCGGTCACCCGACGTGGTGGGCCGTCTTCGGGACGCCGGCTACGTGCTGGATCAGTACGACCGCATCGTTCTCACCGACGTGCGCACGGTGATGCAGGACAAGGAGGCGGCGAAGGGGAAGAGCTACCTCGACCCCGACACGCCGGAGTACCTCAACGTTCTCGCCGCCACTCAGACGCCGTTCATCTTCGCGCTCCACGGGAACAACTACCCGCCGAGCGAGGTGCCATACGTGAAGGACCTCCTCACGCGGCCGAACTTCCTCGGCACGGCGGTGACGCACTCCCCGACGTCGCCCAACCTGTCCCGTCACCTCTGGCCGGACGTGGACTTCACGGTGTCGCCGCTGCCGTACCGGATGCAGACGGAGCCGGACTCTCACCTGCTGGCCGGTCACGCGACGAACGACGTGGTGGGCATCACCGGGCGGTACATCACCACCAAGGGTCACCACGCGCTCGGTATGGCGGCGGCGCTCGACCTGATGCCGTCCGCGGATCGCGTCCAGCTCTGGGGTGCCTCCTCTCTCAGCCTCGCCGCGTCCGCCACGTACAAGACCTTCGAGGCGATGGTGCTGGGCAAGCCGCTGTCGCTTCCCGGTATCCGTCACGGGGTGATCAAGCCCGGTGAGCGTACGGAGACCGGTGGTGACGTCATCCGGCCGTACCTCTGGGAGGTCACCGCGCCTGGCGGCACCCAGATCGAGTACAAGGGTGGCTATGAGTCGGGCTTCGACGCCTGCCGCAACCTGGACGTGCACGTGGATCTCACCGCCTCCGAGTTCTCGGACGGCATGGAGTACTCCCAGTTCGAGGCCATCGATGCCGGCTGCATGCAGGTGTCGGTGAGCTCCATGTGGAGCGACGACTTCGAGGGTCGCGCTCTCGAGTCCGTGCCGTCCTGGCCCGGTGAGTCGAAGCTGGCCAACCAGCCGGCATGGCACGAGGTTCTGGAGGGCATCGGGGAGGCGGTGGAGGAGATCCTCACCCTCAACACCGCGCAGCGCCGTACGATCGCCCAGCGCAACCGCACCGTTCTCGCCACCAAGCACGCGCCCAAGGCTGTGGCGCGTACGTTCCTCACGGCGCTCGGCGCCAGCTAGGAGAGCACGTGACGATCAAGTTCGTCGACGTCTACGGCTTCGCAGGTGGCTTCTCCTGCGGAGCCGCGCAGGAGGGCATGACCCTCGTCGGCAAGAAGGAGAACAAGCAGGGGTTCGGCATCCCGCTGATGGAGGCCAACCGCAAGCTCCTCGGCAACGAGTGGCAGGCCCAGGCCTCGCTGCCCGCGGAGTGGACGCCGATCGAGGCGGACGGCGTCATCGGCACGCCACCCTGCAGCGCCTTCTCGTCCATGACGGCCGGCTCCAAGATGCACGGCATGGACTCCGAGATCAACAACTGCATGCGCGACATCATGACGTACGCGGCGAAGGTCAAGCCGCAGTTCGTCTGCATGGAGTCGGTCGCCCAGGCGTACACCAAGGGCCTGCCACTCATGCGGGAGCTCGGCCGCTACATGAACGAGCACACCGGGCTGAAGTACCACGTCACTCACGTGCTGCAGAACAACTGGTCGGTGGGCGGCGTCAGCAAGCGGAAGCGCTACTTCCTCGTGCTGACCCAGTTCCCGTTCGGCGTGGAGCACCACCCGCTGGGTGACAAGCTGCCCGTCCTGGGTGACGCGCTTCGCGACCTGGTGGACCAGCCGATCAGCTGGTCGGCGCAGCCGTACCTCCAGGAGCCCACCTGGTGGAGCGAGTCCCTGCGCTCCGAGAGCGGCAAGGTGGACGGTCACGTGCCGGCGGAGAACGCGTACTCACGTCGCGTCATGGACCTCGCCTCGGTGGAGTGGAAGCCGGGCGAGAGTGAGGCACACGTCCTCAAGCGGTACTACGAGACGTACGGCCAGTTGCCGGAGTCGTGGCAGTACCCGACCGCCAAGGGCACCACCACCCGGGACGCCCAGCTGATCGCTCGCAACTTCGACGCGGGTGGCTTCAGCAAGCCTCGCCACTGGGCGTGGAGTGAGCCGGCTCGCGTCGTCAACGGTGCCGGTCCGTACATGGTGTGGCACCCCAACCAGCGGTTCGCCACGCATCGCGAGGTCGCTCGCATCATGGGCTTCCCCGACGACTGGCTGATCGAGGGTGCCAAGGACGCCAGCAGCCTGCACGCGTTCTGGGGCAAGGGAACCTCAGTCGCGCCGGCCCGATGGCTCCTCAAGTGGGTCAAGGCGTCCCTCGAGGGTAACCCTGGTACCTACACGGGCGAGGAGCTCGACCAGGGTGACAAGCTCATCGACGTGTCGATGGACTGGAAGCCCGTGTGGAAGCGGCAGCAGGAAGAGGCGCTCGCCGCGGCGTAGTGGACTTGTCCTCCCTCTCGCGCAGGGGGCGAAAGGGAGGACAACCCGCCTGTCGTCTGGTATTGTGTTTACAGCAGCAAGCGCAAGACCAACGAGATGTAGCCTAGTGGCGAGGGCACCTGCTTTGGGAGCAGGGGATCGTGGGTTCGAGTCCCACCATCTCGACGCAGTACCACGTCATCAAGGAAGCGACGGAAGGAAGAGAATGTCTGCACCCGTGGAGCCGAGCCGGTTCTTCTGGGCGAAGGTGATGATCGTCTGCGTGGTCGGTCTTCCGATGCTCGCCGCGCTCATTCTGGGCGGCTGGCAGGCCGGCTGGTGGTTCAAGCAGCACAACACGAACCGTCAGAACCACATCAACCGCAGCAGCTACGGCAACCAGCAGACGCTGCGGGACGAGATCACCAAGAAGCTGGGTACGGTGACCGATCTGGACAGCCAGATCGTGTCCAACCCGGTCAACAAGACACAGCTGGTGGCGCAGCGCAAGGCCGTCGCCAACCTCGTGTGTCAGGACGCTGAGCAGGTCACCGGCGATCAGCTGCCGTTCGACCAGCTGCAGTGGGTCAACCAGAACTGCGTGATGGGAAGTGCGAAGTGAACAGGAAGCTCATCCTCAGCGGCACCGCTCTCGTGGCGGTCACCGCTCTCACGGTCAGCGGCTGCAACGGTAGCAAGCACCCGCAGTCCACCGGCCAGAAGCTGGAGAACCAGCAGCAGGCCAAGGACACCACGTCACTGGTGCAGAACCAGCCGGTGCCGGGGTTCAACTACTCCCAGGTGCGGCAGAACCTGAAGGAGGTCGAGACGGCGGAGGCAAACGGCGTCCAGACCACCTCGTTCTTCTTCAACCAGGGCGTGCAGGACCCGATCATGACCTGCCCGTCCATCGGCGCGCCGATCGCGCACACCGCCCAGCTCACGAACCCGAGCCAGGTGGTGCACGACAACTACAAGAGCAGCGGTTCGGTGCTCACGACCGAGCAGATGGACCCGACCGGCATCTACACCGGTGACTCGGACGGCACCTACGTGATCTGCGTGGACGCCCAGGGCAACGCGTACGCGAACTACTGGGAGGGCTTCGTCCAGACCGTGTTCGGCAACGCGGTGTGGGACAAGACCACCCACCAGGTCAGCCTCGTCGGCAAGCCCTCGTTCGACTTCAGCGAGGGCAAGAAGTAGCACCCTCACCCTGGATCGCTGGCACTCGTCGGCGATCCAGGGTAAGGTAAACAAGTAAGACCGTAGCGGGATGGCGCAGCTCGGTAGCGCGTGGGGCTCATAACCCTGAGGTCGCGGGTTCGAATCCCGCTCCCGCCACTAGGGTGCACAGCGCTGGTTGAGTCGGCGTGGCTGTAAACCACTCCCGTCCAGGTTCAAATCCTGGGTGCACCACGCTACAACTGAACAAGCCGCGCTGGCCCAACTTGGTAGAGGCGCCTGTCTCAGGAACAGGATGTTCCCGGTTCGAATCCGGGGCGTGGTACGGAGGGTTGGCCGAGTGGCCTAAGGCGGCGGTCTTGAAAACCGTAGAGTGTGACAGCTCCGTGGGTTCGAATCCTACACCCTCTGCTCGGCCAGGTTGATCGGGCGACGTACATCGGGGTGGTGTGGCAGCCACTTCTTACAGATGGAGTCGTCCCCTGCGTGGGAAGCTTGATCACCTGGTTGCCTGGAAGAGTGGCCGAGAGGCTGATGGCACGTCACTGCTAATGACGCGGGGTAACACCCACGCAGGTTCGAATCCTGTCTCTTCCGCCGTGTGTCCGTAGCTCAGTGGCCAGAGCGGTCGTCTCCAAAGCGACTGGTCGCAGGTTCGAGTCCTGCCGGGCATGCCAGTCCCTTATAGCTCAGTCGGCAGAGCACCGGATTGTTAATCCGGGTGTCCCAGGTTCGAGCCCTGGTGAGGGAGCTGTGGCCGTAGCTCAATGGTAGAGCGTCGCGTTGTGGTCGCGGTCGTTGTGGGTTCAAGTCCCACCGGTCACCCTCGTTCCCCGTTGGTGTAACTGGCAACACACCACGCTCTGGACGTGACGTTCGAGGTTCGAATCCTCGGCGGGGAGCCAACTCACCCAGGCTGTTTACATTGTCACAACGATGTGATACATTGGTCTCAGCAGCCAATCAGGAACGAATGAACGGAGTGATCCAGATGACCGTGGCCACGATCGAGACCACCGACACGACGACCGACGAGACCACCGAGGTCAAGCGGGTGCCCGCCTGGCAGTCCCTGGTCCAGACCAACATGGTCGGCAACGTGGAGGCCCCGCAGGGTCTCGGCAGCGCCGACATGCTGCAGGCCGCCGGCCTCGACTGGGGCGTGGAAGCCCGCCCGCTGTGGCGCCGCGTCGGCGAGGACCAGTTCGAGCAGTCCACGAAGTCGCGTGAGGTCTTCCGCACCGACACCGGCGCTCAGCTCGGCACCGTTCGCAACCGCTACGAGGTCTTCAGCAACCACGACGCCTTCGCCTTCGGTGACGAGCTCGTCCAGGAGGGCACCGGCAAGTGGGTGGTCGCCGGCCAGCAGAACGGCGGCGCTCGGGTCTTCATGGTCATGAAGCTCGGCGAGGGCTTCGAGGTCCTCGGCGGCGACAGCTACGAGACCTACCTGTACATCCGCACCAGCCACGGTGACGGCACCAGCATCAGCGCTCGGATCATCCCGTTCCGGCTGTGGTGCGCCAACCAGAACGGTGCCGCCATCGCCTCGGCCAAGAGCTCCTGGTCCATCCCTCACACCACCACGGTCAAGGCCCGCGTGGACGAGGCTCGGAACGCCCTGCAGCTCTCGGTCAACTACGAGGCTGAGTTCCAGAAGCTGGCCGAGCAGCTGGCCGACATCAAGGTCAGCGACGACCGCGTCAAGCTGATGCTGAACTCGATCATCCCCGAGCGCCGCGCCCGTCGGGACGACATGATCGCCGACATCATCACGAACTACCAGACGTCCGAGACGGTGGAGCCCTTCCGCGGCACCGGCTACGGTGTGTACAACGCCTTCACCGAGTACATGGACCACCTGAAGACGCAGCGGACGCCCAACGCCCGCTTCGAGTCCATCATGCACGGCGAGGGCGACAAGCTGCAGAACAAGCTGGTCGCCGGCATCCAGGCTCTGGTCTGAGCCGGCTCGCACCCACCGATGGCACGTGCCCACCAGGGCACGTGCCATCGGCCGTGTCACCACACTCGCACCATCACAGCAGGGGAGAAGACAACGTGACGACCAAGCATCCGTTGCCGCCAAACACGCCCGAGTTCGGTGGCTACTCCGTGGTGGCCCGCGTCATGAGCGAGATCTACCGGGAGTGGCGTCCCGACGGCTATCGCCGACAGCAGGTCCACATGTGGTGGGTTCGTCGGAACCGAAATGGGTTCCCAGAGAAGCACGAGGTGAACGTCAAGGGCAGGTCGAAGATGCTTCTCAGCATCCCTGAGGTTCTCGACTGGTTCGAAGGGTATGTCCCTAGCACGGGCGGGCGCCGACCAGTGAGCGGGTGACCTCGGGCTTCCAAGTTCGGGAACCACTTTTCGTCAACTTGTTTACATCTGACCTCCTCCCTGATACGCTGGTCCCACGACCAGGAAGAGCCAGGAATGAAGGGGGTAGAGCCGGTGGACGCTCACCTGCTGCCGTTACACCTCAGTCGCGCGTGTGCGATCCACTCGCACGCCGGTTGCCCTGAGACCGGGTGCGGCTGCGGGTGCCACAAGCGATGCAGTCACTGCGGCCGCGACCACGAGGCGACGTTCAACGTCTCTCAGGTTATCGGTAGTGAGTGCCTCGTCTGCGGTGAGTGCTACACCACCGAGTTCGCCAGCAGGTGGCACAAGCGATGCGAGGACTGCGGCTCCACGGAAGCGTTCTGTGAAAGCTCCGTAGGTGCGGTTTACCTCTGCTTGAACTGCCACCACAAGCGTGACCTTCGTCGCGCTCCCCGCCTGGCAAGTTGACCACGTGTTTCACGATGCGCTTGAGAAGAACAGGACCTTGAGATGACTACCGAGCTCGTGCCCATCGCGGCGGCCAAGCCGCAGCGCAACTGGAGGTTGCGCCTCATCAGCCGAGTGCGACCGCAGACCGGCAAGCGCCGGGTTTGGGATCGCATGGCTGCCCTGGAGCGAGACCTCGCCAACTCCAGGAACATGAACGTGGAGCAGGCTCGCCTGATCGAGCAGCTCCACGCGGAACTGGAGAGCGCGCAGACCGCCGCGTGGAACGCGATCGACCGCGCGGACGAGCTGGACCGTAAGCTGCAGGTGGCCGTCGAGGCCAACGACGCGAACAAGCACCGCATCGACTTCATCTTCCCGGAACGGGATCAGGACGACCCGGTGGACGTGGCGACGCAGCCGGTTCCCGTGATCCGTCAGCAGGACCCGGTGGCGGAGACCGTTCTCTTCCCCGCGCTCACCCAGGTGCGGCTGATCAACCCCGTGAAGGTGGACACCGGCGCCTTCCACCCGTCGTACTTCCCGAAGATCACGACACCCCCGCCGTACGTGCCCAAGATCACTGTGGGTAACTCTCCGATGGCCGGCACCGACCCGACGCACACCGTGGCTGCAACCGTGGTGATGAAGAAGGTGACCGTCGATGAGTGAGACGGTCGAGGGTGGCACCGCCGCTCACAGCTACAAGGCTCGGGCACGTCACGACGGCGACATGTGGGCGGTCACCATCGAGGGGTTGCCTCCCAACCTCGCGGGGTTCACCCAGGGTAGGACCTGGCGTGAGGCTCAGATGATGGCCAACGACTGCGTCGCCTGTCTGCTCGACGTGCCCGTGGAGAGCGTGCACGTCGAGCTCCGCATCGCGTAGTCGCCTGGTGAAGGTCCTGAACGCACGAGAGACGCCCACCAGCGTCTGCCGGTGGGCGTCTCTCGATGCTCAGGAACGGGGAACCTTCAGCTTGTCCCAGGTGGTCTTGCCGGGTGGCCAGGTGGCAGCCTTCCCGTGATAGCCACACTTCCGCTGCCAGGCCTCGTAGCTCGCGACGTCACCGCTGCCGATGACGTCCTGGTTCCTGCTGGACTGGTAGTGGTTGCAGCCCTCGGCCACGAGGCGCTTGTGCATCTCCTGGACGATCGGGTCCTTGCGACCGAGGTGGAACCAGGCGGAACCCGGGAACGGCACGTAGCTGGCCGTCGGATGCGGGTGCGGTGGCGGGGCGATCACGCCCTTCGCCGCCCAGGACCTCATCGCGTCGGTGCTGCCGAAGTTCGCCACGTTGTGGTCGATGCCGCCGGTCTCGCTGTACTGGTGGATCGTCCACGAGTGCTGGATGTTCGGGTGACCGGCCGCGGAGTTCGGGTCGGCGATCCACAGACCCTCCGCGCAGTATGACGTGTGGTCTCGGTTGAGCCAGAAGTCACGGTTGCAGTAGAGGATCACTCGGTTGTGAGGTGTCTTGGTCTCCAGGTACCTCAGGAAGGCGTCCTTGTCGGCACCTGAGACTCCCGTGTCTTCCCAGTCGAGAGCCAGCAGGTCCCCGGCGTGAGGAGCGGTGTGAGCCAGGAAGTAGTCCACCTGCGCGGTCATGCTTCCCGGTCGCACGAAGTGGTAGTGGCCAACCACCAGCTCACGCGAGCGAGCGGTGAGCACCTGGCCGGCGTGGTTCGGGTTGACGTAACCCGTGCCTTCGGTGGCTTTGGCGAGCACGAAGCTCAACCCGGTGGTGTTGTAGGTCGTCCCCTGATAGGAGGCGACGTCAATCCCGCTGACCGTCATTCTCGTCCTCCAGGTCTGTCAGTCCCAGCGCCCGCTGTTGTGCAGTGAGACGCTGTTCTATGACGTTCTGATGATGCCTGAGGGTTCGACGCACGAGCACCAGGTGCCAGACCGAACCGACAGCGAAGGTGATCACGCTGCTGAGCAGGTTCGGCCAGACCTGAGCCCAGACGTGGGCGAGCCCGGTCACTTCGTCTTCATGAGCTGCAGGATGGCGATAACCACCAGTGCGATGGTCAGCAGCGTCGGCAGAAACCACTTCTTCCACTCTGACACCGCGTTGGTCGTCTTCTCCGCCAGCTCCTTGGCTGCCTCCAGCCGGTCAATACGACCACGCTGAGAAGCGAGTCGGTTGTTCAGCTCGTTGACCTCGTGCTGCAGCTCGCTGGCCAGCGCCTGGAGCTCGTCCCGGCTGGCCTTGCTGCTCAGCTTGGTGTCCAGCTTGTCGAGGGACGTCTTGATCTCCTCGAAGAGCTCCTTGACGCTGTAGCTGACGGAGGTGTGGACCCCGCTCTCGTCATAAGGCTGTGGCTGCTGATTCACGTCGTCGTCCGTTCATCCTGTGACCTAGGTCAGCTCCGTGGTACCGTTTGGCAGTCCGGTGTTCGGGTCATAGTCGACCGTGATGACACTGGCGAAGGAGTCGACGGTCTCAGTGGAGAGGGTGAACGTCACGTTGGACAGATACAACGTGTTGCTGGGCGCCGGTGCCACCTCGGTGATGAAGATGGCAGCGAAGGAGGCGCTGTTGGGCGCGAGAGAGAACGTCACGTAGTTTGACCACGTGTTGGCAGCGATGGAGCTCGTCGTGGAGCTGCCTGAGATGAGGTTGCCGCCGCTGTCGTACCAGTTGACACCCACGAGCAGGGTGCCGAACCCGGTGGGTGAGTAGAACCACCCGTTGGCGGTGAACCACCGCACACCGGCCAGCACCTGGTTGCTGCTGACCGGAAGCATGATCTGCTCTGACGTGACAAAGGCATTGCCGCTGCCGCTCGGGGTCATGAGTCCCGAGAACGAGAAGCCACCGTGTGTCTGAGCGTTGGACTGCACGAAGGTGCAGTTCGTGGGTGTCCACGAGCTGACCCCACTGGTGAACGTGGGGTTGGCGTTGAGCGCGATGTTGAGCTGAGCGACGGAGCTGACACGCCCGATCAAGTGATGCTGGTAGTCCCAGATGTGAGTGGAGAACGCACCGGCGATGTTGCTGCTGACCACGCTACCCGTCGAGCTCAGATCCTCGAGCGTGTGACGGATGTCACCACTCGCGCTCACGTCTTGGTTGTACACGGAGATCGGCACCGACCACCCGGTACCGATGAGGTTGCCCCAGTTACCCACGTGCCTGGATCGCCCCAGGGCAGGAAGTGGCAGCGGCGTGTCGTCCAACACGTTGACGCTCAGGTAGTCGCTGCCGGTCTGTGACTGGTGCTGCTGCATCACGACGTGGTACGTCGCCCCGTTGGTCAACCCGGCGGCTGCGAGTGGCACCGACAGCAACCCGGTGTACGACAGAGTGGATGCACGGTAGATCTGCCCAGCGGTGACCGGGTTGATGAGCTGCCAGGTGCCGTTGCCGTTGTCAAACGCACCCACAGTTTCCACGTTGGATGGATTCCACCTGAACTGTCGCCAGGTACCCACCGTGTTCTCAGTGACGGGCAGAACCTGCACCGCGTCGGTGGTGCTGCTCGCGCCGGTGAAGCCGCCCATGATGACGATGGTGTCGTCGGTGGTGGTGATGTCCCAGCCCGGCGCGTACGAGTACACTGCCGTCTGCAGGCTGGGGCCTGGAACCCACCCGCTGATGGTGCCGTCATCCTGCAGCTTCGCCATCCACACGTTGGTGAATGGCGAAGCTGCGATGGTGCATCCGCCAACGCAGAACAACCAGCCGGCACACACCGTCAGCATCGGTGACATGGTAGCTTGTGGCAGATCGGGTCCGTTGATCCAGCTGCTGATCTGCCCGTTGTCCACGTTCGCGTAGATGAACGAGTTGGACGCGGACGCCCCGGTGAACGTGCCACCTACGATGTAGACGGTGTCGTTGAAGCTGGTGACGCCCGCGCCCCACCGCGTGTTGGGCATGGATGCCTGGCCGGACCAGGCGCCGATGGCACCGGTGTTGACGTCCCAGCTGGCGGTGAACACCGCGGAACTCGGACTCGTGCCGTTGTAACCACCACACGCGACGATTGAGTTGGTCGTCGTGGCACACGCGACGTAGTAGCCGGGACTCGGGAGCGGTGGTTGCGCCACCGGCTGAGCCAGAACGTCCCCACCCTGAAACTCAGCTGTGGCCACGGTAGCGACGTTGACCGTGGTGAACCCGCCCAGGAAGATGAAGTAGTTGCCGTCCACGACGACGGCTGCGTTGTTGGCAACGCCATTCGCGTCACCCAACGGACTCGCCCAGTTGAACGTGGTAATGCTGTTGGTGCAATACTGCGTGTTGAACGTGGCAGTTTGCGTCGGCACGACGGCGTTCTCGAGACCCTGGTGCGCAATGAGATTACGAATTACGATGGCCGGAACGTTGACGCTGACGATCGGATTTGTGGTCAGCGGCACCCCACCGCTGTCCGGGCACAGCGTGACGTGCAGGTCAGCCGCCTCACCGCTGTAGCTGATCGGCAGAACCACTCGACCGACGTTGGTGCCCGACAACACGAATGGCTGACTGATGTCGGTGACGTTGCCGGGCGTGTAGTAGTCCAGCTGGGTGCCACCACTCGGCGTCAAGATGCGAGTGCCGTCATACAGCACCGAGATGCTGTGGGTGCCGAGTTCCTGGCCCGCTTGCGCTGCCTGCTCGGTGCTGTCGAGCTCGGTGGGAAGCCCGTTCTGTGCGGCTGACCAGGGTGGAGTGGTGGGCATCGCGTCTCCGGGTTACGAGGTGGCGAGGCTGACGAGGCTTACGCTGAACGTGCAGATGAGCGTCATAGAAGCGACTGACTGGTTGACAGCGAGTTCCACATAGTCACCCGCGTTGAGCACCTGCAGACCGGCTACCGAAGCGCCGTTGTTGCCGACACTTCCTCGCATGGTGGTGACTCGAATGTCCGTCGCGCTACCATTTACCTGGATTTGGCCACGACCGTCGCCTGAAGCGAGTCCACCCGGCCAGATGACTGTACCCGTCAACAGGTAAGTGCCGGGAACTACAGCCGTGATACGCGATGGATTGGTGCCCGACGACCAGGTGATGTTGCCACTCTTGGACAACTGTGCGGTCCAAGGAATGGCGCTGTAGCTGCCGCTTGACGCCAGAACAAAGCTGGTGTTCTGCAGGTTCACCATCGGTGGGTTGAGCAGCATCGCAATCTGCGACGCGGTCAACACCTCGAGCGTCGTTGCCACGTGTTCTCCCTATGAGATGATGGTCGGCAACCAACCGCTGTACACGTACGTGCGGTTGGAAGACAGGTAACCGCTCGTCGTCTGACCAGCGGTGTACTCATAGTAGGCGGTGACACGTTGTGAGGCGTCATACAACGCAAATGTCCACCTCGCTCCAGCGTCCTCGAGCGTGCCCAGAGGCACACCCGACACCGTGTTGTCTCGCACCGCGTAGGTGAAGCCGTACGCCTGTGCCGTCCACGTCGTGCCGTTGGTTGACGTGGAGGCACCCGACACCTGGTTCGACTGATGCACGGTGTAGCTGTTGCTCACGTTACCCGCCGCAGCCACGACGATCCAGTAGGTGCTGCTGGGCGTGAGCCCGGTGACGTACGTGGGAATGTTGATGCGAGTGGTGGTGACACCACCGCTTCCGATGTTGGCGTACTCCGCGGGAATGGTGACCGACACCAGGGGCGTGTTGGACGGGGCGCCGGCGTTGTTCGCTTGAATGCTCACCGTGGTGGGCGCCAGCGAGGCACCACTGGTCGTCGTGGTCGTCAGTGAGAGACTGAGGTGACCGATGGTCGTCTGCGCGGCTGCCGTCGTGAATGATTGAGCCAGCCACAGACCATTGGTGGACACGGTGGTGCCACCGGACGTCAGCTGCCCAGACGTCTGCGTCCCGTTGTAGATCACATTACACGCGTGCGCGCCAAGCAGCTGGTTGACGTGGCTCGCGAGAGGCGGCTGCCCGCTGGTGGGTGCCTGCCACGTGGGTGCCGTCGACATCAGTAGTCCCGGGAGAGCAGGCCGGCCGTCGAGGAGACGGTGTTCGAGGCGCTGGCAGCTGACCACTGCGCCGTGACGACCAGGGTGAGGTTCGTCGTCGAGTTGGCCGTGACCGTGCCGTTGGTCATCGTGTTTGAGGTGGCCAGACCCGTCGGTGAGGCGATCTGCTGAGCCAAGCTGGAGAACGCGGAGTAGGTGCCAGACGAGCCGGGGGCGATGGCGAAGAGGTTGGTGCTCATCTGCCAAGCCTGGTTGCTGGCCCCGCTGGACGTGGTGATCGCACCGAAGGTAGCCAGTGCCGTACCGGCGACGCCGCCCAAGCGAACTCGGAACGTGATGGTGGGGGTGCCCGTCGAGGAGGCGGTGCCGTACATCACCATGCGATAGACACCACCAGCCTGCGCGTCGTTGGCTGGAATGGTGAAGGTGCCGACCACAGTCTCAGACGCGGTGTTGGCAACAGTCGCCGTGGTCAACGTCGGGTTGAGCTGGGTACCCCACCAGTTGGAGCCGCGGATCCCGTACCGACCGTCGGGGGTGACGGTGACCTTGGTAGTGGTGTTGAACACTGCGAGCGCGTTGGCCAGGGTCCAGGTGCCATCCAGCCAGTTGTCCCACACAGCCCAGCCGGTGTTGGTGGAGACGAGCTCGATGCCGAACGTGCCGTTGGCGCCCTGAGTGATCTTGTTGTTGACGACCATGATGTCGGTGGCGCTGGTGCCGCCGCGGATCGCGGCGTTCGAGCAGTTCTCCACCGCGTTGTCGGAGATCAACACGTCCGAGGTGTTCACCGCACCGGCCGTCTGGCCGACGAAGATGCCGTTCGACGTGCAGTTCTGCACGGTGTTGCCGGTCACCTGCGTCTGCGTGGTACCGGCGACCGAGATGCCCGTCGCCACCCCGCGCACGTTGTTGCTGTTGACCGTGACGTAGGTGTCGTTGCTGAGCATGATGCCGTTGGTCACCGTGTTGTACACGGTGTTGCCGGTGATCGTGGCGCCCTGCGTGAACGACATGCCGATGCCGGACGTGCCTGTGGCACCGGTGACGTCACGGATGGTGTTACCGGTGATCGCGATGTCCGACACGAAGTTGCCTGCGAAGGCACCCTGACCGTTGACGTTGATGCCGTAGTTCGTGGAACCGACGATGCTGTTGCCGGTCACGTTGATGGCGTACGGCTGGTAGTTGCCGGTGTTCTGCGTCTCCACGAGAATGCCGACGTCACCGGTGTTCAAGATCGTGTTGCCGATGATCTCACACTTGGACCAGTTGTAGACGTGGATGCCGTAGTGAAGACACGAGTCGGCGACCGAGTTGAACACTCGCACACCCTGGTAGGTGTTACCCGCTGACGTGGAGTGAGAGCCGATCAAGGCGCCGGGTGCGCCGAGACCTGAGCCGTCGGTGGCCGGTCCCGCGTAGCAACCATCCATCGTGATGTTCTGAGACAGTGTGCCGTCGTTGGCCGGCATACCCGCGCCGGCGATCGCCAGATCAACCTGGAACGCCTCGCCGGGGTCACTGCCACCTGCGGTGCTGTATCCCTCGAACCGGCAGTTGATCACCTGGCCGTTGTCGATCGCGTTGTACTCCATGGCGTGGAAGCCACGGGTGTTCCGCCAGGTGACGTCCTTGCAAAGGATGTGACGAGCGTGAGCGAAGAAGAACGTGTCAGCTGAGTCGGTGGTGTACACCTGACCCTTGGCGTCCCAGATGCCACCGAGGATGTTGATGTTGCCGTTGCCGTTGTACACCGTCGGCGACGTCTGATTCAGGTAGTTGTCAATCAACGCCTGACCCGCACCGGCGCCGGCGAAGATGTAGGCGTTGTACGCGGAGACCGTGGTGTTTGGTCCCAGGTGCATCGTGCCGTTCAGCTTGTAGCTGTAGTACGGTGGGACGAAGAGGGTGCCGCCGCCCAGGTTGTTGATCGCGGTGGCTGCGGCTTGGAAGGCGGCGGTGTCATCCGTGGTTCCGTCACCTGCGGCACCGTAGTCCTGCGGGGTGATGTACCCGACGAGGAAGGGCATTCAGCTCACTCCCGTGATCAAACCGTTGGTGTAGGTGAAGGTGGGCGCGGTCAGGAAGGAACCTGAGCCACCCTGTGTCGCGGTGAATTGCACCAGGCTGATCAGCTGATCGTCAGCGTCGTAGCTGAACTGCGTGGTACGAGCACCGTCATCTTCGTTGATCTGCTTCACTGTGGTAGACGAGCCACCCGGCTCATTGACCTGGTACATCAGCCCGTATGTGGCGGGAATCCAGGAGACCTCATCGGTGGAGGTGAACGCACCTGTCGTCTGAGTGGATCGTTGCCAGACGTAGAGATTGGTGGACGTGCCAACCATGCTGGTCACGATGAAGTAGTCGGTGCCACCGGTCAGCCCACCGAGGGTGAGAGGCACCGACACCCAGAAGGGCGAGCTGTAGATGTAGGTCTCAGTCAACGTCACGCTGGTAAGCGCCGCACCGGTGGGTGCCCCGCTGAAGCTGTCGAAGATGCTGATGGTGAGGTTCGGGATGTTGTTGATGACGGGTGAGCCACCCACCGTGCTGAGCTGAATCGCCACCGAGGAGATGCTCGTCTGAGCAGGTGCGGTGGTGATCAGCTGCGCGAGGTAGCTTGTGTCGGTACCCGTATACACCGCGGCGCCGGTGCCCTGAGTGCTTGCCTGCACCTCACCGTACGTGATCACCGAGTTGTGATCACCGAGAAACTGGTTCACCTGGCCAGCCAGGCCGGGTGAGCCGGGTGCGGCGCCCAGCCAATCTGGCGTGGTGGTCCCCATTGATCACGTCCCGGAGATCGTAAAGGTGGCCTGCAGGATCAGGGTGTCAGTGGTCGGTACCGTGACGCTGGGCGAGAATGCCCAGTGATCCAGCAACGTGCCGGCCGTCTGCACGTTGAGGTCGCTGGAGCTGCCGTTCGCGAAGACACCCGCCTCGGTGACGACCCAGGTGGTGGCAGGTGAGGGGAAGTAGAACAGCCAGGTGAGCAGCGCCGGGATCGTCGAGGTGGCGGGTGACGCCGCACCCGCGCCGACGATCACGCGACCCAGCTCCGCGAAGAGCAGGGTGTCGGACGCTGCGACTGTCCCGGTACCAGACCCCACGGCGCCCCAGAGGGGCGTGAGGTACGTCGGCTGGGTGACTCCCTGGTTGGCAGCCTGGTCCTGGATTCCGGACCATACGAGGGCACTCGCGAGCACGGACAGGCCGGCCGTGCACATGATGTTGTCACCCTCACGACGATCTCGGACGGTGCCGTCCGGCTTGACCACCGTGAGGGAGAGACGACCGTGGATTCCGATGGCAGCTTGCGCCGTCGTCTTCAGCCCCACGTGAATGACCCCCAGACTCCCGCGTCGTACACCGCGTTGACCTGCACCGTGGTGGTCATCGAGTCGGCAAACGCGAACGCCTCATCCGTCTCCGCGAAGTAGCCGAAGCTGTCGATCACGTCACCAACCGGCGCGGTTAGCTGCTCGTTCATCGTACCGAGCACGTCCACCAGGTTGTACGGCCGGAACACTCCTGGCACGACAACCTCCTAGATTCGAATGGCGGTGATCTGCAAGTTGCGATACCCACCCACGGTGAACGTAATCGAGTTGCTGATGATCAAGAACAGGTCGTTGATGCCGATGCTGTAGTTGTTCTGCGCGTCCGGGATGAACTGGTTCACCACGGTAATGGCGTCGCCTGCTCGCACCCAGCCGAGGAACTCCTCGGTGGAGGTGAAGGTGATGCGTTCGGCGGCGAACGCGTACTCCTGACGCTCACGCTGTGCGCGGTTGAGCGCCATCGGTACGGTGAACAGCGAGGAGTCGTTGATGAACTCCTCGTAGACGCCACCGTTCGGACCGGCGTAGAGTGTCTGAGAGGCGAAGTCATTGGCTTGCGCCACCACAGGCACCCGGTAATCGTACCACAGCTTGATGGTGATGCCGTTGGCAGGTACCGTACCGGTCGTGTTGAGAAACCACTGACCGTTGGCGTTTTGCGCAACCTGCCACGTGGAGGTGGACGTGCTGCCTGCTTCCACCTGGTCAACCGCGGTGGACTTGCTTCCTACCCGCAGTGAAAGGTTGCCGGACGGGGTGTGCCGCAGCGGCCATGAGTGCTGCACCCCATTCGACCTCCACGTGTCGGTGGGGGTGCCGGTGGGAACTGTGGTGTGACCGATGGTCTGATCCGCACCCTGAACCAGGATGCGGTTGTGAACCGTCGTGCCGTCCCACTCGTAGCCGAAGTTGTTGCCCACCGCGAAGTGACCCTCGGTGAGTGACCCGCCACCTGAGGCGGTGGGAGTCGTGGTGAAGGTAACACCCGTGGATGACGCGGTGCTGGCGTCAAAGAAGTGGAGCTGCCGCAGCTCGTCCACGTACCACCCGAACGGTGTCACGATGCCGGCCAGCTGAGACAGCTTACGAAGCGCCGAGGAGAGGCTGGTGTAATTCAGCTCGAAGCTGGCGATCTGTGGACCGGGAGCGACGTAGCCACCGTTTGCGACGGTGGCTGCGGTGACACCACAGCTGGCTTGGGCAACCAGGGAGACCACGATCTGGTCCGTGGTCTTCCCGTAGAAGTTGCCGTGCACCACCTTGTTGTCCATGTAGAACGTGTAGTCGGTGCACTGCAGGTTCCACTCGTTACGAGTCGGGCTCGTGACGTCGAGGATCGGGTCGTTGCACACGCCGGCGAAGAGCACCTGGCCGGCGGTGTTGTCGGTCAGCTTCACCTGGCTGAGCACCGGGATGACCACAGATGGCGTCGTCACATACTCGTCCACCAGGACGAACACTCCCGTGTCGCCCTGGCGGCCGAAGTTCTGCGTGATCGACATCTGGTTCTCGGTACCAGACCACGCCAGCTTGTCGGTGTAGTCCACCGTGGATCCACCCGGTGGGGTGACGGTGAACGTGAGATCCGGGTGCGCGATTGCCATCTGTCACATCCTGATCTTGACGCCACCGGCTGGCAGGATGCGCGTCGCCACACGGCGACCCACCTTGTCCGCCAGCTGATCCATCGCCTGCTCTCCCATGACCTGGGCACCCTTGAAGTCGAACTGCATCACGAGAACATTGCCAGTTCCACGTGTCGCGCCGATCGGCAGGTTGATACCCAGTGGCATACCCGGGATCGCACCCCCGGCACCGATGGGACCGACACCCGTCGGACCGAGAGCCGCACCGGTCACCTGAGACATGGCCGCCTTGACGTTGGCCTTGCCGCTCAGGATACCCTTCGCGAGCAGCTTCGTGATGTTCGCACCGCCGATCTCAGGCGCACCACCACCAGAAAGCGGACCTTCCTTCGCAGGAGACCAAGGAAGGTGGTTCTTGATCGTACTGGTGACACTGCCGATCGCGTCCTTGACGTTGCCGACCATGGACTTGATGCCGCTCACGAGACCCTTGATCACGTTACGACCGGCGTCATACAGCAGCGTGCCGAAGTTGCTCGTGAGGTCCGTGATCGTCTTGATGACGTCGTGGATGCCCTGACTGACGAGCTTCTTGACGTCCTTCCACGCCTTGCCCCAGTGACCGGTGATCAGGTCCAGGATGACACCGATGATGTTGAGGATGGTGTGCATCGCCATGGAGATCGTGTCGCTGATGACACCCCAGACGAGCTTCACCGTGTCCTTGATGATGCCCCAGGTGGTCTTCCAGCCGGCCAGCACGACCGCGAGGATGGTCTTGAAGCCGTCCCACCAGACCTGAGCCGCCGTCTTGATGACGTCCCACATCACGTGCCAGATCTGCTCGATCTCCTCGCTGTGGCTCTTGAACCACGTCACGAGGTCGTTGATGCGAGCCTGGATCCAGTCCAGGACGTTGGTCTTGAACCACTGAGCAGCACTCTGGATCGCGCCGAACACGCTGTTCCACGCGCCGGTGAAGGTCTTGCTGTGTCCGCTGAACCACGCGAAGACGGCACTGATGGCCTTCGTGATGCCTGGAACGACGTTCTTGGAGAACCAGTTGATGGTGACCGCGACGGCCTTGATGGTGGCATCCCAGGCCACCTTCAGGGCCTGACCAACCGTCTGCACGATCTGCCGGAACCGTGCGGAGTGGTTGTAGGCGTAGATCAACGCGGCACCGAGTGCGACAATCGCAAGCACGACGAGACCCACCATGCTGGTCAACGCACCGATGATCGCGCCGATCACCATGATCGCGCCAGCCAGCAACCCAAGTGCGATTGCCGCACCCAGTACGTACGTGGTCAGCTTCTTGTGGTGTTCGATCCAGTTGGCCATCGGACCGGCGAGCTTGGCGACTTCCGTCGCGATCTTCGTGATCGCAGGCAGGAACGCGGTGCCGATCGCGATACCGGCGTTGTGGATGGCAGCCTTCGCCTTGTCGAGCTGGAAGGCCAGGGTCTTCTGCGTGTCGCTGAAGCCCTCCACGTTGCCGTTCGCGTCGGCGGACGCCTCACCGATGCCCTTGATCGCCTCGTTGACCTTGTTGGTGTTCTCACCGGTGGACATGAGAGCGGTCGTGAAGCCGGTGGCGGTACCCATCAGCTTCTTCAGCGCCTCGTTGTACGTCTGCCCGACCTTGGGCGCGCCGTCCTTGGCCACCTGAGACAGCCACTGCATCGTGCCTGCCAGGCCACGGGTGCCGAGGCTGGCCTGGACGTCGTGAGCGGTCAAACCGAAGAGCTTGAGCTCCTTGCCCATCACGTTCGTGGGCGCGGACAGGGAACGCATGGCGTTGGCGATGTTGAACGAGGCTCGCGCGGCCGTCATACCGTGAGCGGTCATGTTGGCCAGGATGCCGACGACGTCGTTCATCTTGATGCCGAGCGAGCCGGCCAGCGGCAGCACGTTGGCCATCGAGCTGGACAGCAGCTGGAAGTTCGTCTTACCGTATGAGACCGCCTTGACCAGCTGGCTGGTGACGTCAGCTGACTTGTTGGCGGACAGGTGGTAGTCGTTCAAGACGTCGGTGACGGCGTTGGCGACGGTGCCAAACTCCGCGCCCTCGATCTTGGCACCCTCGGTGGCTGCCCTGAGCACCTCGAGACCGGCGGCACCGTGGTAGCCACCCGACTCAACGACGTACATGTTCTTCGCGACGTCGTTGGCCATGACGCCAGTCTCGTTGGAGATCTGGATCATGCCCTGCTCCACGCCCTTGAGCGCGCTGCGTGACTCACCCGCGGAGGTGACCAAACGCGTGCTGAGGGTCTGGAAGCTGGTGGCTGCCTTGAGTGACGCGTAGACGATCGCACCGGCTGCGATGCCGATGCCGAGCATCGACTTGGTGGCCGTCTTGAAGCCGCTGCTGCCGGCGGCTGCGGCACTTCCCGCAGCCGCCGTGCTGGCACCCGCGCGCGTCGTGGAGCCGGTCATCGCGTCACCGACGGCCGTCTGTCGAGCCTCAGCCGCAGCCAGCTCACGTGAAGCCACCGCGGCGTCACGCTCCGCGGCAGCCATACGCGCAGCTGCAGCTGACTGTCGCTCCATGACCGCGGTGTTGTTGCCACCGGTGACGAGCATGTCACGCTGGACCGTCAGCAGTTCCCGCTCCGCACCCGCCTGCTCCATCGTGGCGATGCGCAAGCGGGTGCGTGCCGCCTCCAACCGAGCCGACGCGACTTGAGCCGCGTCGGCACCGGATGCGGTCTGCAGAAGACTCTCGTCGATGGCCGTACCGGCCACCCGAGCAGACTCAGCCGCCCGCTCGGAGGTGCCAGCAAACCGATCGAGAGTCGCGTCAACCCGGTTCATCACCCCGGAGATGCGATCTCGCGCCTCCAGAATGGCCAGGATCGTGAACGCCTCACCGCCCGCCATGCTGCACCCCCTTCTGGGCACGCTCCTGCTGCATCTGCTCCTCGCGGGTGGTCAGCTGGAGGTAGGTCAGGTAGTCACTCACCTCACGCCACGGGAGCTGCTCCAGCTCCTCCAGCTTCATGCCAAGGCGCTGCCACAGCTGCTCCCGGAGCCAGAACGTCCCCAGTGACCGCGGGCTCCCCGTCCCTAGCCGTCCCGCCCTGATCGCCGTCGACGCCGCCACCAGGAAACTGACGCTGCTCCTCGCTGGACACCGGGGTGTTCAGCTCATCGACGATGGACCACAGCCGGTCGAACTCAGGACCAGGGATGCGCTGGACGCTCTGAGCGTTGATCGGCCAGATCTTGCCGTTGTCGTCGTCCAGGTTCCAGTCGGAGATGGAGGCGGTGACCATCAGCTGACGGTAGCGAGCAACGTCCATGTCCATGACGACGTCACCCCCGTTCACCCGACTGCGGCCCTGAAGGGCACGCTCAGCCTCGGTCTTGGCACCCTGGGAGATGTACTCCCGGAGCTCGATCCAGTAGCCCCGAGCGGGGTCACCGATGTCCACCCTGCGAGTCGCGCTGTACGCGGAGAGGAAGCCCATCGCAGCCTCATTCCTTGCTTAGTATGGCAGGTACACGGCGTTGGCGACCGTGGCCTGGATGGTGTACTGCGTGGCGCCCGAGAGCGGGCGGCTGGCCTCATAGGTCATCGTGGACATGACCACGTCCTCGACCTTGAGGTCGTTGGCGAACTTGTTGAGCACGACCTGCGGCTGGTTGATCGTGATCACCGAGCTGCCGTCGGGGTGGACCAACTTGAACTGGTACGCGCCGAGGGTGCCGTTCGCCATCTTCTCGAAGTCACCGTAGGTGGCGTCGTCGAGGCTGTCGAACACGACGTCGATGCTGCCGCTGGTGTGCAGCGTCACCGGGGTGATGAACGAGGGACCGTGGAAGTTGGAGTACGTGTACGTCTCCTTCATCCCGTTCTCGATCGAGACCGTGGTGTTGCTGACCTCGGTGCGAAGCGTGCCGAAGACGTTGAGGTTCGCCTCCGCGAAGACGAACGGCATCTCGTTGGCCACCGTGACAGCCGTCGGGCTGTCCAGGACGGCCACCGAGCGACCGATCATCTCCATGCTCATCTCGACCGCGGTGTTGCCGACCGGCGCCTTCAGGTCGAACTTGTTGGCGCGGCACCCCGCGAACTGCAGCGACTGGAAGCCACCGATGTTCTTCTCCACCGTCAGCGAAGGCAGCGTGTTCTGCTCGTTGAGCGTGTGGGTGTACGGGTTGGTGACCAGGGTGACCTGTGCGGCGCTGGCGTGCGCGTAGTTCAGCGCCGCGTCCAGGGTGAGCGTGTTGGTCGCGACGCCGGTGACCTTGCGGACCTCCGACGTCTTGACACCTGACACCGAGTTGACGTCGACCTGGATGATCGAACCGATGACGATGCCGGTGGCGGAGGTGACCGTGACCGTGGTGTCGTTCACCAGGGACGGGGCGCTGAGCGTGGTGGTCGTGCCGGTCACGACGGTAACGCCGCTCGCGTGAGCGTAGCCGAACGCGTCGGCGACGGTGATCACGCTGCCGGTGACGTCCGAGATGAGACGCGCCTCCGGGTAACCGGTCGTGTCGACGATGATCTGCTGACCGACCGCGAAGCCGGTGGGGCTCGTGACCGTGACGGTCGTGGCGCCGGCCGTGATCGACGCGGTGCTCGTGGTCGTGGTGGGGGTGGCCACGGTGCCGTAGACACCCCAGCCGGCGATCGAGTCGGCACCGATGGAGGCGACCATGACCTCGATGGCGTTGGACGGGAAGATCGGGCCGTGGATCGTGCCCTGGAACTTCGCCTCACCGTAGAGGTTGTAGATCTGAAGGTCGCGCACGTTCTGCATCAGGTGCGGCGCGAACCACCCTGGGTCCTCCTCCATGGTGTTGCTCATCATGGGGAGGAACGTGTTGGCGGCGACGGGCGTCCCGAACACGGCTTCCTTGGCGAAGCCCGTCGCGGAGAGTGACCCGTACTTCTCAGTGATCGTGGGGTAAGCCACGGACGGCCTCCTTAGCTAGCTGGGTCGGTGGTGGCCTCGTCGGCCACCGGCTCGTCAGCTGCCTCGTCGGCGGCCGGCGGTTCGGGGTCAGGCTCCACGTCGGGAACGACGGGGATGCTCAAGCTGGGGAGCACCGCAGGCATGAGTGCCGGCGTCGGGGCGACGGGCTCAACCACTGCGACGTCGGCGCGCGCCAGGAACGGCGTCACGTCTTCGTCGGGGAGGTTGAACTCGTCACCTGGAAACTTCTCGCCCACCCGGTTGTCGGTGAACGTCACCGGCGTCAGACCGGTGTAGGTCAGCCTCACGTCATACCTCCAGTGACGTCTTGACAGCCTCGGCGAGACGACGATTGGTCGCCGCGGCGAGTCCCCGAGTCGCGTTCTCCGCGAACGGGTTGGCCTTCGTTCCAGGGTGTTGGACCAGGGAACGATAGATGTGGTTGCCACCGCTGATCCAGTGTAGCCTGGTCGCGTTGACCGGCTGGATCGGGTGAGGTGACGTGCCTCGGATCACGTAGCCGACGTACGGCACCCGGCTGTAGATCTCCACCGTGGCACTCGTCGCGCCGACGACGACCTTGTGATCGATGGAGTCACGCAGCTGACCGTTGTGGTTCTCACCCTCACGCTTGCCGACGGGTGCCGCGTCCCGAACCGCTCGCGTGACGACCTCGGCGGTCTCCACCGCCCATCGTCTGGCGACGGTGTTCCATCGGAAGCGATCACGGAACTTCAGCTCGCTCTTCTCCAGCGTCATGCTGATCATCCCTGCACCGCCTCGTAGACGTCCAGACCCAGCCGCGCGGCGTAGTACAGCATGCGCAACGTGGCGGGGGTTCGTTCCGGTGGGTACTCCAGCTCGAAGTCCTCACCGATGGCCAGGATCTGACTCTTGACGCCGGTCACCGAGTCGGTGATGAACAGCGGCATCGTCGTGGTCCAGGTCTTGGCCATGATGGCGTCGATGATCAACGCCATCTCCTGGTCAACCGTCGGGCTGTCCGGGATCGTCTCATAGGTGATGTACACGTCCACCACCCAGGCCAGGTACTTGAAGCCCGGGCCACGTGGAGCGGTCTGTCGACGTCCGCGAAGGCGGCCACCGAGAATGTACGCCTTCGGGTGATCGATGTCCTCCACCACGGGTGGCGTGATGTACGCCTCCAGGGAGGCACCGGCACCGGGAATGGTGAGACCGTCGAGCAGTCCCTTGACGTACTCTTGCACGGAGTTGAGCGGCATCAGATCACCCGCCTGTACGGGTTGAGAAGCTCTCGGTACTGCAGTTTGAGATCGTCAATGCCGTGGCCACCCACGGTCTGTGAGCCCGGGATGTTCTGGATGCTGACGCTGGTGATGCCCGCGTCCAGGGCCTGGGTCGTGGCGGCCAGGATCGTGGCCCACATGACGTCCTGAGGAAGCGACGACACGATGAGGTTGCTCGGGTGGTTGTACGACACCGGGCCGGCCAGGGTGAGGGTGCCCGGACCGGCCTGTGCGGTGCCGCCCCCGTTCGGGAGCGTGTATGGGGTGTTGGCCGTCACCGAGGTGACGCTGACGACCTCCGTGCTCTCACCGTCGTAGATGAAGGCGCTGGCACCCGCGAACCCGGTGACGTCATCCACGGTGAGCGTGGTGGAGCCGGCGGTGACTTCCGCCTTCAACCCAGCGTGTGGCCACCCGTTGACGTACGTGGCGGCGAAGCGGTAGCCGTTACGGCCGAGACCCCAGCCGGCGTAGCCGGGGGCGAGGGTGATCGACTGACCACCCGCACCGCCCGAACCTGCGGGCACGTAGGAGCCGTAGACCCCGATGGCCGGGTTCTCGATGTCCCACATGCCCTGAGGCACCTGGGTCCACTGACGCGGGAAGACCGCGTTGGACGCCGTCTGGACCGCCAGGATCTCCGTCACCGGCCAGCGACTCAGGATCCAACGCACGTTCCCCGTGGACTGCTCCACGTTGATGCGGTAGTCACCGGGTCCTGAGCGCTGCTCGCTGTCGATGGTGGAACGCAGCGCCTGATTGCACCAGCCGTCCACGATGGTCGTCGCTCGCCAGCAGATGTTCGTCTGCTCCGCGAGCTGCTGCGCCGTGGTGGCCTTGGGGAAGGGAATGATCGACCACGAGATGCCCGTGGGCGCGTTGACGATCATCTCCGGGTTCACGTACGGGGTCGCCACTGTCCCTCCCTACCTCCGTCTGGCGCACTTGGCGCAGAGCCACTTGCCATCAACCCACGTGCCGTGACGGTCACAGAAGTCCGAGTTGCACTCCCGGCAGGACCCCACCGGCTCACGCTTCCCGTGGCCGGAGCACAGACTGCACTTGCTTCGGCGCCTCATGCGCTCCGTCCTGGTGGTTACGCTTCCGGGGTCTGCTGCACTGCCTGCTGGATGAGAGAGATCTGCTCCGCCTTGGAGCGAGCGGTCGGGGCGCCGACCTGCTCCGCGATCTCCTTGAGGTCTGAGAGCTTGGCCGTCTCAGGGTCCAGGGCGGACAGGTCGATGCCGGACTTCGAGGCGTTCTCAGCCTGCTGAGTGCCCGCCTCGGCCTGACCCTGGGTCACCTCTGCGACGGGTGCCTTGCCGACACCGTCGTTCATGTCCGCCCCGCACTCCCCGCAGAACTTGGTGGCCTCCGGGTTACGGTGCCCGTTGCGGCAGAGCTGAACCGTCTGACCCGTCAGCTGCTGTGGGGCGTTGCCGGCCATCGACTGCGCCAAAAGCGCGATCATCGACGGCAGGTCACCGAGCTTGGCCAGGTCGTTGAGCGCGCTTGCCATGGTGGCCTGCTGCTCGATCTGCCCGCGTCGTTCGACGTCGAGACGGGTGGCCGTCTCGTCGGGCGTCTCCGGCACACCCTGCGGCGTGCCAGACCAGAGCGAGTTTCCGCGCAGGTGATCCTCGCAGCCGCCGTGGCACGTGAGTGCCCAGATCTTGACGGGTGCGCCCTTGACCACGGGTCGGGTGTGGGACTCGCCACAGCCTCCGTGCTCGGGGGAGATGGACACCGCGCACACGTCGTTGCGCGCCCAAACGGTCATGGCGACCTCTTCCTCAAGTTGTTCGGTTCAGTTTCTGAGAGCTCGGCGTACAACTACACCGGGGTGGTCTCGGCGCCGCACTTCGGGCACGTGGCGTTCCACGCGTTCCAGGTGCGACGACACGGTTCGCAGCGCTGACCACGCTTGGTGCCGAAGGACTCCGCTCCCTTGCCTGAGATGAAGTCCTGGCTCGCGTACTGGCTCTTGTTGAGAGCCGCCGCGTGTCGGTCTTCCATCATCACGCTGCCGCCTGCGCGGGCGGCCGTGTATCGCGTGCCGTCCTTGCAGTCGAAGCCCTTGCAACCGGGTGGCAGCTGCACCTTCGTGGCCATCGCGCCTCCTACTGAGTGGTGGAGATGAACCAGCTCACGACGCCGGTCGCGGTTCCGCTCGCGATGACGACGTTGAGTGGTCCGCCTGCTGATCCAGGATACGCCACCACGGTGACCGGTGGGGCCCCCGCAGGGATGGCAAATCCGTTTGCGGCGGTCGCCGCGTTGGTACCGACCGCGAAGTAGACCGTGACGCTGCTCGTGTTGCTGAGCACGACCTGGCACGGACCGTTCGGGATCGTGGCGACGGCAGTTGAGGTGGTGGTGGGGGTGAAGTTCCCGGAGACGATCGCCATCAGTTACACCCTCACATGGTGACCTGGATGCTGCCACCCGCGTGTCGGATGAACTGACCAAACGCGACGCCGCTGGCATGCGCGTGAGCCGTTGCGGAGACGACCACGCTCGTGGGCCCCGAACCGGCACCCACGGTAACGAGCTCCGTGTTGTTGCCATCGATGATCGAGACGATCATGTTCTGTGTGAAGCTGGCGCCGCCGGAGGCGACGGTGATTGCCGTGGCACCCGAGGAGATCGGAGCGCTTGCGGCGGAGGTCGGGGTACCGATCACGTCGGTGCCCGCCACCGCGTACAGCTTGACGTTCGAGTTGACCTGGAGCGACGCCCCAGGCTGGAGCGGGAAGCCGGTGGCCGCGGTGACCGCCGACTGACCCAGATACAGCACGCTGGTGCCGGTGTTGACGAGAACGCCGGTCGTGTCGCTACCCGACGGGGCGAACACCACGACGGGCGAGGACGGGACGGAGACGGTGCTCACAGTCACGGTGAACGCCTTTCGGGTGGGTGGCCGGCTGGCACGATGGGTACCAGCCGGCCAGCTTGTGGACTCAGACGGTCGCGTTGACCGTGCTGAGACCGGTCTCGATGGTCGTGGTACCCGACGCGGTGATCGCGTAGATGTCACCGGCGGTGTTGCCCTTGACGTAGCTGTACCCGTAGATGGTCAGCTGCTGGCCGGGAGCCAGACGCAGACCCGTGGCGGTGACAGCCGCGATGCCGATGAAGGCCGTGACGGTTCCCGTGTTGAGGACGGTCACGTTGGTGAGAGTCGCGCCGTCAGCCCAGTTGGACGAGGTGACGTCGAAAACCTTGGTGGCACTGTTGCCGACCGAAGTGGTCGTCGCGGTGCCAGCAGCGAAGATAGCCACTTGCGGTGCCTTCCGTGTGAAGCGGCCCGGCACTCGCGTGCCGGGCCGCGGGTTCGACTAGCTGAACGGCGTGGTGTCCGAGACCTGCAGACCCTGGATGAGGCCGGAGTACTGCGGGGCGTGCGAGACGAGCGCGCCGTACATGAAGATCGAGTACCGGAAGGTCGCGTCGATGACCGGCCAGGCGATGGACACGTAGTCCTGCACCATGGTCATCTCCCACGCGTTGGCGACGTTCGTCCACGTCTGTGGGAGCTGGTAGGTCATCAGCATCGCGGTACCCTGCGTCAGCCACGGGTGGACCACGAGCTTGAGCACCGACCGGGTGATCGGGTTCTGGAACTCGGAGACCGCGGCACCGACGCGGACGCCTGGCACCTCGCTCTGCTCCAGGAAGAGGCGGTAGTTCGTGGCCGAACCCTGCGCGATGACGTCGTTCGAGAGGCGCATGATGTCGCCACCCTCACCGACGATCTCCGCCGGGTCAGCGCGGAACGAGCCGGGGTTGTTGCTGCCGCTGTCGTCCCACAGCTGCTGCAGCGCGGTGTACAACACGTTGTAGTTCAGGTGCTGACCGACGCTGGCGTTGTAGTAGCCACCCTGCCACTGGTTCGGGTACACACCCGCCGCGGCGGACTTACCCGCCAGGGTCGGGATGATGCCCTCCATGCGGGTGGCGGAACCGGTGCCCGAGTCGGTGGCCGGCTTGCTGACCGCGCTCGGAAGCGTGCTGCCCTGCAGGGTGTACTTGACACCACCGACGTTCTGCGCGAGCAGGTAGTAGCTGCTGCCGTCGTAGCCGTAGATGTCGTAGGACAGGGCACCCGCGACCGGCGCGATGGTGACGTCCACGACCTGGCCGGCCGAGACGGTGAAGCTGCCGGAGTTCGTCGAACCCGCGGTGCCACCGTAGTAGTTCTTCGCGACGACCGCGACGTTGGTGAGCGTGGTGTTGAGCGCGGTCTCGTTGGAGCCGGCCGCTCGAACCGCCGCGGTCGGGGCACCAGGCGTGGTGAGCGCCTGGCTCGTGGCCGCGAGCATCTGGTACTCCTCGCCGAGCATCATCTCCTGCAGGAGGATGAGGTTCGCGAGAGCGGAGATGTCCTCGAAGCCCTGGCCGGCGAACTGCGCCAGCCACGAGAGCGACTCGGTGAGGCCGAAGAACTTGTACGGCACGTTGAGCTGGACCTCGGTCTGAGAACCGGTGCCCGGGATGTTCAGCGGCCAAGTGCTGCTAGCCAGGGTGCCGCCGCTCTGGACGAGCTCGGGGATCGAGATGTCGACGACACCCTGACCACCGGTCTGCGAACCGGAGACACCGGTGAACACGCGCTCGATGCGGCTCGTGCCCTGACCGGCCGGACGAGGCAGCTTGTTGCGGAAGACCGTGTAGACCGGGTAGATCAGTCGCGACGGTGCCAGCAGGTCGAACGGCACCAGGCCGCTGACCGTGCCGATGCCGAGGTTACCGGCGGTGAAGCTCTTGAGCGCGTCCGCGCCACCCGGCATCTGACCGACGAGCTGCTGGAGCTGCTCGCCGATGGACGGCATGGTGAGCGCCGTCTTCAGGTTGCCGAACTGGTTGAGGAAGCCGGGGTTCATCGACTTCACGACGGACGTGCGGTTGGTGTAACCGCGGTGCGTCTCCGTGCGCAGCTCCATCGCGGCCTGGTGGGCCTTGGTGGTGATCTGCATCGGGTCCGTCAGCGCGTGGTTACCGTTGCCGACGAAGCCCGCGCCCTTGACCATGTCGGTCATCTTGGCCTTGAGCATGTCGCCGGTGTGGTTGTAACGAGACGCTTCCGACGCGGCGTCCTGAGACGCCTGGCCCACCGTGGGGGCGGGCACCTCCATGCTGAGGATGTCAGCCACGGAGGCCTCCTTTCACAGGAAGATCAGGGTGGCACTCACGTGCCGAGTGGGTAGTCGGGACGGCTCAGGCGAGCCCGTTCATCTGGTAGAGCTTCGCCCAAGCGGCTTCCCGCTCGCTCGGGTTGGGACTGGTACGAGCCTGCTCCTGCAGGGCTCGCATGAGTGCCGCCTGCTGCCGCTCCGCGGTTTCGGCGACGGACGGCAGCCCCACCGGAGCTGCCGAAGACTTGGTGGCCGTCTCGAAGCCGACACCTCGGAAGGCGGCGACGTTCGGGTCCGGCAGGTTGCCGAGCGCGTCCACCGCGTCGGCCAGGACCTTGTTCTGCTGCTGCGCCTCGGCGAGCGACTTGGTGATCTGCTCCACCTGGGCGGCGAGGTCGCGCGTGGCCTCGAGAACCGCGCTCTTGATCACGTCAGCGTCGACGACGGTGGCGGCCTTCTCGATCGCCTTCGCCTTCTTCGCCTTCTTGACCTTCGGCTCCTCGACGGCCTGCGTCTCGACGACCGGCTCCACGACGGCGTCCTCGGACTTGGCCGCACCCACCGCAGACGGGACCGGACGAGAGCCGTTGGCCATCCCCGCGTCCGCGCTCATGCTGCACAGGTCCGGGAAGGTCTGCGCGATGTGGTCGTGCATGGCCGCCATGGCGCTGCGTGCGGAGTCGCGGTTCGTGTTGCGGTAGTAGGTACGCTGCGGCGCGCCGGTGGGAACCGGGGCCGGCAGGATGGCCGTGCCCTTGTTGCTCGGACTGTCAGCCGCGTGGCCAGAGTCCAGGTGACCACGGGTGAACTGCGCCGCCTGGATGTCCGAGGTGGGCACAGCTGCCATGTTCGGACCGTCGTGGCCAGGTGACGGGGTCTCGCGACCATCCGTCAGCAGCGGACGACGGAAGCGGACGGGGCTGAGCTCCGTCGGTGACGGGAAGGAACCGGGACCCGGGTTGGCGTCCTGGAAGGACTTGTGCGCCTCGTCACGGAGCTCGTTGAGCAGGTCGAGCTGGCTGCTCTTGATGGTCTCCGCGGCCTGCCAGAGCTGAGCGGCTGCGCCGGCCTCCTCGATCGTGCCGCTGAAGACGGCGTCGGAAGCCTTGGCCTGCCAGACACCCGCGTCCAGGGTGTGAAGCGTGGTGATCGGGTGAGCCTTGGCGGCCTCAGCCGGGTTGAAGGCGGGGCACAGCAAGTCGTGGAGCGCGCCCATCTCGTTGGTCACGCCGACCGACTTGAGCCGCGTGGCGGCCTTCAACTGCACGGTGCTGTCGGGAACGGTTTCCATGCCTGCGTCACTCTCCAGGGCCTCGATGGCGGCGCCGTCCGGCTCACGGTGAGCTGGGACCGGCTCGATGTCAGCGGCGGCCGGACCGACCACGCCGGCACCCGGGACAGGCGCACCCTTGGCCACCTTCAGCTGCCGATCAGCAGCCTCCAGGTAGCCCGGGTTCTCCTTGCCGCAACCTGGGCAGAACCGCTCACCCTTGTCCAGGGGGAAGCGGTCGCAGCCGAGGCACGTGAACTTGTGGTTCTTGTTGGCCGGCTTGGCGGAGCCGGGGATCTTCTTGCCGCACTCGGGGCAGAAGCCGTGCTTGGCGTTGATGTTTGCGCCACAGCCGGGGCAGACGACCTTGGTCTTCTTCGCCTTCGTGGTCTCCGCCGCGTCACCCTTGGCCATCGGGAGCTTGGCGTTGCACTTGGCGCAGCGACGAAGCTTGGAGTCCCCGTCGTACGCGGCGCCGCAACCCTTGCAGTCCTTCATGCCCTTGGTGGTGTCAGGCTTGGCCTCCATGGCCTCGCCCTTCTTCGCGTCGTCGTCCGCCTTGTCGTCGCCGTCGTCCTCGGTGTCGACGTCCGCGTCAGCGTCCTTCGTGACGGGCGTCTGCTCGTCCTCGTCGGCCATCCCGGAGTTCGCCTTCACCTCGTCCGGCTCCGCGTCACTCTTCATCCCGAGCTCCTTCTTCCACGACTCCGGGAGCTCAGCCACGAAGGCGCTGCCCTTGCGGCGAGCGATGCGGATGATGTTCCGCTTCAGCTTGTCGCTGGAGTAGTTGTCGGAACCAGCGCGACCGATGGAGCTGGCGGCGTCGCTGACGTCGCCGGGGGTGACGATCGGGAAGGAGCGGTCGCGACCGGCGAAGTCCTTGGCGGGGATCTTATCGCGATCCACACCACCACCGACGGACGGGTCCATCTGACGCTTGTCCACGGTGAGTGGGCTGCCGTCGGCGCGTGTCACGACCTCAACACCCTCGGCGAGACGCTTCTCGGCGACTTCACGGTGCTTGAGCAGCATCATCAGGTCCCTCGGGCTGAAGGTGCTGGATGCCGGGATGGTCACGGTCTCCTCGTCCTTGACGGCCTTGGTCAGCACGTCTCCGTCACCGAACACCTTGCCGGTGAACTCCGCGTTGCCGTCCTTGTCCGCCTTGACGAGTTCGATGCCGCAGTTCTTGTTGGCCGGGCGGTCCACCAGGCTGATCTCGACGATCTCACCGTCGACGATGCGGCCACCACGTGCGACGTTGTCACGCACGATCTTCGGCCGCGCGATGCCGACGCTGTAGGCTCGCAGGGCCTTGTGGCGCACCAGGGTCTTCGCGGTCGGCTCGACCACGAGGGACTTCACCCAGGTGGCACCGTCACCGCCGGTGTTGACCTCCACGCCGACGCCGGCGGGGTCGCGCTGCGCGTTGTGCTGGACCCGCACGTTGGCGCCGGAAGACAGCCAGTCCGCGATGGCCTTGCTGCTGAAGTCGGTGTCGACGATCTGCTCGTCGCTATCCACGCTGCCGTCGGTGGCCTTGCCGTAGACGTACAGGTTGCCGTCGGGGGTCTCTTCGAACTTGGTGATCGGGAAGCTGAGGTAGGTCAGCTCACCACTTGGAGTCAGGGTCGCAGCCACTACAGCTCCTCGGTCAGTCCTCGTCGTCGTGGTCGTCGGTTGGGGTAAGCTCGGTGTACAGCAGGGTACGTGCCACCCAGCGGTCATCGTCCACCGGGAGCACGTACCCCTCTCGCGTGTACACCGCGTTGTGCTTGAGCTTGATGCGGAGGCCGGCCTCCGCGCACTCGTTCAACGCGTCGGCCAGCTTCTGCAGCAGGGTTGCCGTGTCGCTCATCGCTGTGAGATCAACCCCAGCCAGGAGTCGAGGTCACGTGCCAGCTCCGGCCGCATGGCCGGGCAGTCCATCAGCTGGTCTGGTTCCCACCACGCCAACGCCTCGATGCTGTCACCATCCGGGTCATCCGGGTTGCTGACCGCGTCGCGGCCACCGAAGATCTCCACGCTGGACTCTGACGGAACCACGTAGGTGAAGCCCTGGTACACGCCGTTGTCGGATACCCAGGTGCCGGTGACCTTGCCTCGCGGCAACGTGCAGCCGGTCTCCTCCTGCCACTCGCGTTCAGCTGCCATGAGCGGGGTCTCACCGAGATCCAGGCAGCCGCCTGGGAACTCCCACGTGCCAGCAGCCGGGTCACCAGGGGTGAGCGCTCGTTGCAGCATCAGCACGCGACCGGTGTCCGCCGCAACCACGGTGAGACCGGCCGCGACCGGCGTCTCCTGGTTGACGGTGATCGGGTCCCACTCGTCGCAGACGTCATCGCGCTGGATGATGCCCAGGACCAACGTGCAGCTGTTCGGCTCGCGGAACATGGAGCAGGTGCCGCATCGCTCCTCGAGGGTCTCAGCCGGACGGTAGTCCACCGACTCCTTGGAGACCATGCCACCCTCACCCTTGTTGGCCGGGTCACTCCCCTGATGCAGCTGGGAGGAGTGCGTCTCTGACCACCGCATGTCGGTTGGATCTTCGATGGTACCCACGTATGCCGGCACCGGCTTCCCGAGGGAGCGGTACGCCAACGCGCGGTGATGACCATCCACGATCCGCAAGCGATGATGGATCGGCGTCTTGACCATGATCGCCGGACGCGGTGGGTTACCGGCCTCGATCTGCGCCGCGAAGTGACGGACCTTATCAGGTTGGTGGTGTGCCGCCCAGCTGTCCTCGTTGTCGAAGTCGACGTCGTGAAGCGGCACGAGCTGCATGGTCCAACTCGCGTCATCCACCCACGCGATCGCCTCCGCGGGGAAGTTGCGCAGCATCACGGCACGAACCTCCGCGGCGGGTGCGCCACCCACGACACCCTTCACGGTACCCGGTGGACTGTCGCCGCCAGCTTGCCCCGTACCGTGCCCACCGCGGGGCCAGGTGCCGTTCTGAGAGCCTCGTGGCCCACCGTCCTGGTGCTCCGGGCGCCCTCGGTGGGAGGGCGCCTCAGCGTCATCTCCGTCCTCGGGGGTGACGTCCCGGCGTGAGCGTGGCTCACTGAAGGTGTTGCCGCTCGAGGTTCCCTCAGCGGGCGCCCACCGTGGTGGTTCCCCGCCTGCGGTTGAGCCAGGCACACCGCCTGGCACCTCCACCCCGCGGTTGACGCGACCCTCACCCTCAACCGGGATGTCATCTACGTCGTGTGGTGGAAAAACCCGAGCACCACCGCCCGCGGCGTCGAACATCGGCACCTGAGGCGTGTTGGGTGGCGTCTCCTCGAAGATCTGACCGTTGAGCCCGACCCGACGCGACGCCTTCACGACCTCGATGGCGTCTTCGATGATCATGCCCTTGGCCACGTTCTCGGCGACGCGAGCCAGCATGTGATTGTCAACGTGCCGTGGGGTCCAGCTGGAGATCAGCCGTCCCTTCCGCACGTGACGAGCCAACGCGCTGAGTTCCGACTCGATGGCGCGCATCTTGCCGGCCGTCGCCTTCTTGACGGGTGCCTTCTTGGCCGGGGCCTTGCCGCCGCTCGCAGCTGCGCTGGCTCCGCTGTGACCAGGCGACGGGGCGGCGTTGCCGCGTCCGCTCGCCATCGCGGCGGGGCGTCCGCTCATGACCGGGTTGATGCGTGGCTGCGCGCCGTTCGCTGAGGCGGCTGCGGCGCCAGGCTGAGCCGGCTGACCAGGTGCGGGAGCCGCACCGGGAAGCGTGGCCGTCGCACGAGGCTCGCCCTCCGGCAGCTCCAACAAGTTGCCGGTCATCCAGCCGGTCTGACGTGCCTCGGTGGCCTCCACCAGCGGCACCCAGCCGTTCGGGGTGGCCCACCCTGGGTCGCTGGTCTCGGGGAGACCCCACGGCTGCAGGTTGAGCTCCTCGCGGCCCTCGTCGATGGAGCGGAGACCGGCGCCGATCTGCAGGACGAGACGCTTGGTCTTCGTCTCCTCGTCTTCCTCCTCCATCGTGCCTTCGAAGACGAACCGCATGTCGTCCTGGTGAGCCACGTTGTGAAGGACACCGTTCATGATGTCAGCCAGGAACGTGAGCATCGGCTTGGTGGCCTTGCGCTCGTGGATGTTCTGGCTGGCCTTCGACATCTGGTTGGCGGCGCCGGGTGAGACGCTGGTGGAGACCTTCGGCATGATGCCGATCTCCATCGGCTGGATGTCGAAGGCCATGCAGACCTGGCTCATCACGATCTCGTCGAACTGGTCCGCGATCTCAGCCGGCTTCTGCGGCATCACCTTGGAGTCCGCCGGCAGCACGATGATCTTGTGCTTCCAGGCGGGGTCACCCGCGATGGCGTTGAGCGCGTCCTGCAGCTCACGGATCTGGTTGGGCGTCATGTTCTGGTTCGTGCCACCAGGTGACACGAACAGCCCGGGAATGGAACCCTCTCGGAAGAAGTCGAGCTGGTAGCCCTGCTTCTGGAGGCCGGACATCACCGGGATGAGAGCGCGCTCGATGGGCGGGAAGCCGTATGGCGTCCACCGACGAGGCGTCATCGGGAGATACAGCAGCTGGTCACCGCGGAACTGCTTCATCTCCGAGCCCTTGAGACCGGCCTCGTCGATGTCACGCTGAGTGATCATCGACATGAGGTCGGTGCGTGGCACCCCGTACAGGTACTGCTGGTACGCCGGTGCGGGTGGCCGCGGATACGAGCCGTTGATGTCATACAGCGGCCGGATGGTCGGGCCGCTGATCAACGCGAGACTGTCCAGGTCGCTGCCGAGCAGTCCCTTGCCGGTGCCCTTGGACCACTTCGGGCGCATGAGGATGGAGAGCGCGTCGAAGACGAAGATCTCTTCGAGCACCGCATCCAGCCACGAGTTCCAGCTGAAGTAGTCCGGGTCAGGGTGCTTGAAGAACTTGATGGCCTTGACGCGACGCTCGTTGAAGTCGGCCGTGGCCTTGTGGTCGTTGCGCATCTTCTTCGCGGCGTCGTGCGTGGGCATGATGTCCCACTCGAGACCGCGGATCTCCGCCTTGCGGAGCTGGATGCACGCACGCGCCACGGAGTACAGGTCAGCCAGGGTACGCAGGGTGCTGAAGTCTGCCAGCTTGAGACCCTCAGTGCCCGGCTGACCGACTGGGAGGTTCCAGCCAACCCGGTACTCCTCGCGCCTCGGCTCAGCACGCTCAGCACCCGGAGGTGGGGCGTCGACCGGGACGGGGAGGATCGGGCTGAAGGGACCGAAGGCGCCCTCGGTGAAGTCCTCGGTGGGACGTGGCAGGAACCCACCGTACGTGTACGCCCAACCGTTACCGGTGGAGCCACCGGTGTCGAGCTGCGCGCTCAGCGGCGACATCTGCCCGAAGTTCGGTCCGCTGCCCTGTGGGGCAGGTGTCGGACGTGCGCCTCCCGGGATGTGCTTGGCGCCGCTGATGATGGAGCCTCGTGACGCCACGTTCCCTCCCGTCCTTCTTAGATCTGGTACCAGCCCCACACGGAACTGACCCTGGCTGGAGCCACCGTCGTGTGATCCCACTGCGCAACCAGAGACTGAGTGGCAGCTCCGTCGATGAGTTCGCCACTCGCGGCGGCCACGGCGACCGCGTTGCTGCTGGAGTCGATCTTCTTCACGTGATACACGTTCGGCGTCCACGCGGCGCTGATGAGCGTGATGGTCACCGCTCCCGCACTCGCGTCTACCAAGATCGTATCATCAAGTACGGTGACTGTGTAGTCTGAGGCGTGAACATTTGCCACGTATCCCTGCAACCCGTTGATGATCTTCAGTCCCGTGGGGTGCTGCAGATCAAAGTTGCTCGGGTTGGTGAGACCGGCCAGGGTCACCTCACCCAGCAAAGCGTTGAGACCACCGCTGCCGTTGTCAATCAGGCTGAGTGAACCTTCCACGTCGATCACGCCGTACACCCACGGACCCTGTCCACCCTGACCGGCACCCAACACGTTGATCAGCTTGCTGCAGGACTCGATGGAGACCTGGCCGAGGTTGATCGCGTGAGACGCGCCGAACGAGCCCCCGTACGTGCCGATGATCGCCATCGCGGTCCACGAGTAGAGGATCCCCAGGCGATCAGCCACGAAGTGCTCAGAGATGAACATCGCGTAGGTGTAGCCACCTTGACAGCTGACGTTGCTGACCCAGCAGTTGTCGTTGTTGCCGTTGGCCGGCATGAGAAAGCCGACGGAGAGACCGGCGGAGAAGGTGTTCGTGTTGGCGAAGTCGCCGTTCTGCACCTGGCCACAGCCACCATACGTGAAGTTCTGGAGGCTTCCCTCCGCACATCCGTAGAGATCACCGGCACCCCAGGTGAGGCCACCGTTGCTGTACGTCGTGCGAATGGCGACGTCCTTGAACACGACGTACATGTTGCTGAAGAGCGCGGAGGCACCGTAGCCGTGAGCGGTCGTCGGACCACCGATGACCGACGGGTTGCCGTTCGTGTTGATGTCGTTGCTTTGCGCGGTGGAGTTCGCGTAGACGCCGAAGCTCACCAGGGTGGAGCCTGAACGCTGGGTAACGGTCTGCTGCCAGTGCTGGAACGCGGCCGCGTTGCCCGCACCCTCGAAGATCAGCGTGACCTTGTTGTCGGCCGCAGGAATGATCGGCAGCGGGATCTGCGCGTTACCGAGGGTGGATCCACCCGTCTGCAGCGCGCCTGCGATCACGTAGAAGCTACTGGCCGCCGGGATGAAGACCTTGGCCAAGCCACCGTGCGCTTGAGCGTACTCTACCGCGTCGTTGACTGCGTTGCGGAAGGCCACCGTGTCGTCGGTGCCGAACTGAACTTGCAGGTTGGTCTGATCAACACCAGAGGCGTTGGGTGCGTTCAGCGTTACTTGCGTGTTGCTGATGCGAGTCGCAATGGTAGTGACCAGGGTCGTGGGTGCCGAGGCGCCGGCGTTCTTCACGGCGATCGGCATGCCGGGAACTGCATTCGCAAATGGGCCGGAGGCGCACGTCAGGGTGGTGCTGTTGTTCAACATCGCACCGTCGTGAACCTCGGTACCGTCACCCTTGGCGCCGTATGTCTCCACAACGTCGAAGACCCACGACTGAGAAACGCCGGTGCCGAAGCTGTATGGTCCGTGGCCCGTCCAGGTGCCTGCGGTCTTCGGACCGTAGTACACCGGGGAGTTCGGGTTGCTGTCGTTCAGGTAGAAGTCACCGTCGAACCCGAGAGAGTCACTCGGCGTCGTGGTGCCGTTCAGCCAGCCGGTGCCGCGTGGTCCCGACGTACCAGCCGTCGTAACCGTGACGTTGACCACGTGCCCTCCTTACGGCGTGGCTACTGGGTTGACGTAGATGGTGCCGGTGACCAGAGCGGTCGCGTCCGACAAGCTGGGGTCCATCCAGAGAGTGTACGGCGCCCCGCCGTTGGTGACCGTGTTGACGGCCACCGGGTTGAGGATAACCTCCACCGTGGACTTCGTGAGATCCACGACGATCGTCCCGTTGGCCGCGCCGGCTGTGTTGTTAACCGAGGCCAGTACCGTACCGACGGAACCGAGACGGTTTCTGATCACGAACTCGAAGGTCTTGTTGGTGAGATCGGTAAGACTGCCGTCGTCGTTGGTGACCGTGAACACCCCGGACCACTGCGAGTCCATCGCGGTCACGATGGTGTAGTTGTTCGGCAGTAGCGCCACTGCGTCACCTCCACTCACGTCAGATGGCTGAGCGCGGGTGACCGAGGCCACCCGCGCTCAGGTACTACTGGTTACGGCACGACCAGGCCGAGGTCGATCGCGGTGAACCCGCGAGGGCCGGCCTGAACCTGGTCCTCACTTGGTCCTGCGATGGCCTGGAAGTCGACCGTGTGCGGGCCGAGCAGAGGCTGCGTGATGTACAGCAGCCCGTACTCCGGCGGCGCCTTGACGACCTCCATGCCGTCGATCACGAACCGCAGACGGTCGTTCTCGGTCAGGTTGAGCACGTAGCCCTGCAGCTGCAGGGGGAAGCTCAGCCCGATGATGGATGCGGGACCACCAATCAGAGAAACCCACGTGTCACTGGGGACGAACGTGCTGTTGGTGGAGCTGAACGCGACGTGAGTGGTCAGAGGCACGGGTCACCGGCCTCAGACCGTCATGCCGGGGTCGTCGCCCCGGAAGCCGCCGACCGCGCTCGTGTTGCCGACGTTGCGCAGGCGGACGTTCGGGTCGAACTGCCGCTGACGCTGCGCCTGAGCCTGGAAGTTGCGGTCGTCCATCACGTCATCGATGTGAACGTTGATGTTCGGGTTGAAGTTGATGCCGCTGCGGTGGTGACGGTCACGGTCCCAGTCACGGCGGTCGCGGCACTCGAGTGCCTCGAGCAGGTCCACGCGGTTCTGCAGACGGGTCTCACGCGCCAGGCCGAGAGCGAAGTTGCGCTCGTGACGCTCCTCCGCCTCGTGACGGATGAGAGCACGCGTGGCGTCCTCGTCGTCACGAGAGCGACGCTCGAAGCGCTGCATCTCCACCAGGTTGCGGTCCGCCAGGGTGCGCACCAGGTCGTGCGTGCGGTCCTCGCGGTCACGCAGGTAGAGACGGGTCTCGAGGTCCGTCTTCTCGACCAGGCCACGGGTGCGGTCGCCCTCACGGCCGACCTCACACGCGAGCTCCGCCAGACGCTCGGAAGCGCGACGGTCGTGGTCGCTGAGCTGCTCTGAGAGCTCCTCGAGGTTGTGACGAACGACACCCTCCACCCGACGCTCGGAGGCGTCGATGCGGTTGTCGAGGCGACGCTCGGTGTCACGGAAGTCGGAAGCGGTGCGACGCTCGAAGTCGCCGACCTGCTCCGCGATCTCCTCGAGGTTGTGTGAGACGTTGTGCTGGATCTGACCGTGGAGACGGCGCTCCGCGTCGTCCAGGTTCTTCGTCTCACGCAGCTCAGACATGTCAGCCTGGTGCTCGATGCGACGCTCGGCGTCGGCGAGCCGCAGCTGCGTCTCGCGGGCGTTGTCACGGGCGTTGTTGCCCAGACGACGCTCGGAGTCCGAGAGGTGCCGGTTGGTCTCGCCGAAGGCCTCCGCGTTCTCCTCCGCGTTGTGGGCCAGGCGGCCCTCGACGCGGCGCTCGGAGTCCACGATCTGACGGCCGAGGTCGCCCTGGCCCTCCGCGAGTTCCTCACCGACGTGGTGCACCTTGTCGGCGATGCGGTTCTCGATGCGACGCTCAGCGTTCGCGAGGTGCTCGTTCGTGTGGCCGAAGCCGTGAGCGGTCTCGCGACGACCGGCGTCGATGTTGCCGTCGAGGTAGCGCGTGTCGGCGCCAGCCTGCTGGGCCAGACGCCAGGCGTTGGCGTCCTGTCCGCTGTGGAGCCAGCGAGCGTTGCTGTCCTGACCGGTGTGCAGCCAGCGAGCGGAGTCGCTGACGTTGTCATCGACGTCGTCGATCTCACGGTCGAGGTGACGGTCCACCTCGCCCAGGTGGCGGTGCAGGTCGTGCTGACCGCGCTCCACCCAACGTGCGCTGTCGTTGACGCGGTCGTCAGTCAGGCGCTGACCACGCTCGGTCTCACGGAAGCCGCGGTTGACGTCGCGGTCCACGTCGTCGATGTTGCGGTCGAGCCAGCGAGCGTTGCCGTTGACGTTGGCGTCGGTGAAACGCTGACCGTCACTCAGCCAGCGACCGTTGGCGTCGACGTTGCGGTCGGTCGCGTCCTGGCCGGCCAGGAGCTGCTCGTGACCGCGCGCCATCTGGTTGCCCAGGTACTGCGCGTTGCGGTTGGCCTCCGCGTCCAGGAACATGGCGTCCTGGTTGATCTGACGGCTGAGACCGTGCACGCCGTCCGCGACGCGAGCGTCGGTGAAGCGCTGACCGGTGAGGCCGGCCTGGGTCCCGTCCTGAACCGCGCGGTCCGTGAACCGCTGGCCCTCGGCGAGCTCCATGTGCTCGTTGCTGAGGTGGTTGACCCCGCTGGTCACCAGGCCGTCGGTGTGACGCTGACCGTTCGAGGTGTTCTGGAACCCAGCACCGAGCTCGGCGTCGGTGATGCGCTGGCCGGCGATGACCCGCTGGCCCGTGGCACCCACGTTCTCGTTGATGTGGTTCTGGCCGACCAGGAGGCGCTGCCCCGTGGAGCCGACGTTCTCGTTGATGCCGGCCTGGCCGTGGAGCACCGCGTCGGTGCCGCTCGTGACCAGGCCATCCGTGATGCGCTGGCCCATGAGGCCCCGCTGTCCGGTGGCACCAACGTTGTTGTTGATGTCCGTCTGGCCTCGCAGCACGTGCTGGAAGCCATCCGCGATGAGTGCGTCGTCGTTGTCGCTCTCGCGCCAGTATGGCGCGGGTGCGCATCGGTCGACGGTGGTGACGACGGGGAGCACCGGTGCCGCAACACCGAGGTTGTCCGCCATTTCACCATCCTTTCCATCAGATGGAGTGGGCGCATCGGCCGTGAGGCCGGGGTCAACTGCCGAGCGAAGCATGCCACTCGACATGTTGTCGACGGTAACCGCGTAGTCTCCGGACGCCTCAAAGGTGCCGGAGAAGGTAGGACGTGGACGAACGGCGTTTGCAACCGCCTCGGACACGACCCTTGAGGGAACCATCGGGATCGGGGACACATCGGCTGGCGGGGTCAGAGGCTGCCAGGTTGCGTCGGTGAGTGAGGCATCCACGCAGGTAAAGGTCTCTCCGGTTGCCGTGTTGGTCCACTCGGACCCGGCAGAGAAACCCTTGCTGGTGTCATCCTCGGGGGTAGGGTCGCCTTCGGCCATTGCGCTCAGCGTCCCGTTGGTCATGTCATCACCCTTACCCAGACGCGGGCTCGTCGCTCGCGAGGCCATCAGCGACGGGTTCGCCGCCGACCACCGTCGCTGGCTGATGATCGGGCCAAGATGAGACGTTGACCTCGTTGACGTCCAGCTTGGCAAACTCCCACGCCGCTTCGCAGTAAGACTCGAAGCGACGAGAGAACTCGTCGAGCTGTTCCCTGGTGTCCCAGAGGAAGGGCGGGTTGAGCTTGACCTCGGTCTTGGTGACCGGGTTCAGAGCGAGCAAGACGGCCATGCCACGCTCCATCGAGGAGTCGCACACGAACTTCACTCGCTTACCTCACCGTCGTCGTCATAGGCGTCGGCGGGGAAGATCACGTCAGCTTCCCATCGCCCCGGTGGCCAGTACTCCACGTTCAGTACCGTGCCGTCGGGATGCCACTCGATTCGCTTCACCCTGGGACAGGGCTGACGAGCGTCCGGGAGACCAGCCACAAAGGAGTGGATCCCGGCGCAGAAGTGGCAGGCACTTCGCTCTGAAGTGCCCTCGAAGATGGCGCGCGCATCCGCCTTCTGTTCAGGCGTGAGTTCATCGTCAGACACGTTGGCTCCTAAGCCAGCGGCGTTTCGAGGGTAGCGCACAGTCGCTGATGGACCTCACGCTTCCTCAGAAGTTCATGGTACTCCACCATGGTGTTGGCAGTCCAGGACCGTCCGCACCAACGTCCGCCAGGTCCCTTCGGGACGTGGCACAACAGCGCTCGCGGAAGCGGGCGTGGGGTACCGATGAACGGCTTCTCCGCGAGATCGTGCTTGGCGGCCTTCACGCGGCCGGTCCGACGAAGCGGATCATCGGCTGCAGCGTGAGTGGCAGTGCCAGAACGACCTTGCGGCTGTCATCCATGAAGAGTGCGTGGGTCTCCGTGAAGGCGAACTCCGCCGCGTTCACGCTCAGGATGCTGGGCGTCCCGGTGGAACCGGGCACCCAGTAGGTGATGCTGTAGCTGTTCACGCGGGCTCTTCTTCCTCTGTGATCTCGTCCTCCGGGTCCTCGAGAGAGTTCCCGCAGTGTGGGCACTCGGTACGGTCGACGCCGTTGACCCGCAAGACGAACCCTGCGTTGCAGTGGAAACACGTCGCGGTGCCGTAGGCGCTGTGCCAGTTGCCCACCTCAGTCCAGAAGGCCTGGACGACGGCGTCAGCTCGGTCGGTGGAACGACCGATACGCTTCTTGATGTCGTCCTTGGACTCGATCTTCAGCTTACCACCTGACTGTGGTTCGCCTGCCTTCGGGGCCGTGAGGTCACCGAGCAGGTCGTCGTCAGGTGGCAGACAGATGATCGGACGGAAGGTTGGGTCGAGCTGCTCTCGCAGGTTCCACCAGGAGGCGGCTCGTGTGTTGATGAAGCCCAGCTCACCGGTGCGGTCTCGGTTGCGACTGCGTGCGGAGGCGTTGAAGGGCTGGACCCTGGCACCCGTTTCACGAAGCCGGTCAACCACACCCGCGCCGACGCCGACGACGTCGACGATGGCGGTCGCAGCCGGGTCGTTCTCCAGCAGGTTCTGAACGCGACCGGTGGTGGTCATCGTGTCGTTGTGAGTGTACGACCGCACCTCGGTGATGACGTGTCCCCAGCGGACCGCCATACACGTCTTGTCGGTGCCACTGCGAGCGACGTCGACACCCACGGTGTGAGGCACACCCGGATCCAGCCGGCCGTTCTCATCCCACTCGTGCCAGCGTTCGACGGCCGCCTCAACCCAGCTGAGCGGGATGACGGAGTCTTCCTCACCGGCGTAGAACTCGCCGAGCACGCGGTTCTGGTAGAGAGCGGAGTGTTCACCCCACTGCAGCTTGCGCTGCTCCGCCCACTGAGCGGAGATGCGGTTCGCCGCCATGGACTCTTCCAGGGTGACGTGCTTGACGAACCAGTCCTCGTAGCCAGGCTTGCGAGATTGGATGTCGTAGAACCGGCCCTGGGGTGGGCCGGGGGTGGAGAGCGCCATCGCGTACGACTCACCGGTGCCGGAGAAGGCACCCTCGCACGCGTCGAAGGTACCGGCCATGATGGCCTTCGACTCGTCGTAGATGAAGAGCAGGGAGTCGGCGTGGGCGCCCTCGATGAGGGCAGGGTTGGAGGCGGCGGCCGCGAAGGCGCTGCCGTACTTCAACCGCAGGTTCAGGTTGAGGAGCTCCGAGCCGCTGAACGGGCGGTCGCGGATCTTCTCCCACTTGATGCGGCCGGCCCACTTGTGAACCTCGGGCCACAGGTAGTTGATCAGCTGCCGCCAGGCACCAGCGGTGGTGACGACTTTCCAATCGGTGCCGGTGCCGTCTCGCGTGATCGCGAACCAGAGGATCGTGAGCGCGGAGATGGCGGACTTGCCCAGACCGTGAGGGCCGCGGACGGAGACGCGGTGCTTCTCCGCCAGCTTGGTGATGATCTCTTCTTGGTACGCGGTGAGGCCGTGCTCTCGCCAGTCGATGCAGTCGTGCGCGAACGCCACTGGGTCGTGGTAGTACTGCCGCACACCCTGCTTCATCGCGGCGGCTTCGCTCTGAAGCCGCTTCAGCTCCCGCAACCGCGCGAGCTTCACCTCTGCGAGAGAAGCACCGTCACTCACCGCGGCTCCTCACTTCAGCTCTGCTGCTTGGTGGCCTTGAGCTCGGTCTCGAGCTTGGCGATCTCCTGGTCGATGGAGTCCATCGTGATGACCTCGCGACGCATCGGCGCGTCCAGGCCGAGGAGCTTGGCGCGACGCTCCTTGATCTTCAGGATGCGGTCGACCGTCTCCAGGATGTAGCGGTCATCCGGGATCACCTCGCCGGTCTCGTCATCGCGAACGACGCGTCCCTGGCTGATGACCACGTGGCGCTCCTGGAGGGTCTTCCACGCCTCCCACTCGAGCTCGTCGAGGCTGTTCGACTCCATGAGCCGCGCCTCGTCGTTGGCGAAGCGTGCCATCTCGCCGAGAGCTCGCTTGATCGCCGCGGCCACGCGAACCGGTCCGTTCTCCGGGTCGGGCTCGTCCAGGCACATGTAGCGAGCGATCTTGTCGAGCGGCCAACCGATGGCCTTCAGCCGGGCACACTCCGCGTCGCGCATCTTGCCCTTGCGTCGGATGTTCCACTGCTGGCTGGGTCGGGCGAGCAGGTACTCGTCCTTGCCCTCCACGCGGTTGACGTCGTCCTGATCCTTGTAGCGAGGGCTCTCCTCGTTGTCGTAGATGGAGCCACGTCCCGCCATGAGTCACCGCCCTCAACCTTGATCAGCTGACACCAATCCCCCTGGCCAGAATATATCCCGCTTTCGTGATGTTAGCCACATGGGGGTGAGATCGCACGCAAAAACTTTCGCGCAGTTGTGGACAACATCACTGACGTGATGTAGATTGGTCTCATCAGCAGGAACAGGAACGAAGGAGAAGATCATGGACGTCACGGCCGCGAACAACGAGCAGGTTCCGGACGAGTGCGTGGACTGTGGCGGACCCCTGGAGGGAACCAACTGGTTCACCGTGCCGACGGAGGAGGGACCGGTTTCCGGTCACGCTCGGTGCCTCGGCACCGCCGGCTACCTCGACTGAGAGGTAGCGGCCGGGTGTGGACAATCACACCCGGCCAAGGTAGGATGGTCTCAGCAGTCAGGAACAGGAAGAGAGAAGGAAGATCATGAACGCCGCCACTCGTAAGGCTCGCTACCCGCTCTTCATCGCCGAACTGGATGGCATCACCTTCGCATCTCTGGCCGAACTGGCCGACTGGCAGTGGGACCGCGCGGCTGAACTGGACGCGGACGAGTTCGACCCGGATGCGGCCTACGAGCGTCACCTGGAGACCAACGACCGGTACCGCTGGGAGGTCGAAGAGGACGAGCGTCGGGCGGCTGCCTTCGGCGCCTTCTGAGACACACGAGTGGCCGGCCGGTTGGTCGGCCACTACTCGTTTGAGAAACTTCTCCGCCAGGTGTGGACAAGCCATCACCACCGGGGTACAGTAGTCTCAGCAAGCAGGAACCAAGAAGAGAGAAGGAAGATCATGTCTGTCGCCGCGTACAAGGTCGTCGAGAACACCAACAACGAGTTCCAGGTCCGGGTGGCCGGCCGCTTCGACATTCACCCGATCAACTGGTCGCCCTTCGATGAAGGCTACAACGTCGTCGCCATCCAGTATCAGGCCGCCATCCAGCCCCTGCCGGTCGTCTTCCTCGACGAGGACGGCACCCGCCACGAGCACGGTGTACAGTTCTCGCCGGCCGCCTTCGAGCGGGCCGCGTACGGCGGCTACGTCGCCTACGGCATCTCGATGACGGATGGCCACTACGCGCCGATCGACTTCGAGGCCTGGGTGAAGAGCTTCCGTGAGTTCCCCGAGGAGAACCTCAAGTTCAACGACTTCTACCCGGCCGCCGGCGCCCTGGAGATGTACCTCGGCTGATCAACGCAGCAGAGAGCCCCGGGAGACTGAGTCTCCCGGGGCTCTTTGCGGTCACTCAGCAGGCTGAGCGGGAGCGGGGTCGGTGACGGGCGGGGTAACCGGGACCGGCGGAACGGTGGGCTCAGGAGCCGGCTGAGGGTCGCTCGGGGTGACGTCACCCGAGTCACCCTGAGGCGCATCCGCCGACGCGAGGCCGCCCTTGAGCAACGCCAGCGCGTTGGCGACCTCGGCCTTGAGTTCCGTCACGACGTTGGTGAGCTCAGCCACGACCTCCTCGCGGAAGGTGGCGAACTCCGGCTTGACGTGATCCAGGAACTCCTGGACGAGCGTCTCCACCTCGTGCTGCGCCAGCTCCTCGCCACCCTTGAGCTTGGCCAGCAGCCCGTGCAACTTCTCTCCGAATGAGGACATGTCAGTTCTCCTTGCTCTCACGACGCCCTTGAGAGGGCGTCATATGCCTTGATGAGGGCTTCAGCCGGGTAGACCCTAGCGTGCCTACCTGGCCGGCCCACCGGGGTCACTCGACGCTTGCCGATGGGTTCCAGGTCAACCATCTTGATCAGCTGTCGGACCTGGACGGGGGTCAGCTGTGGCGGACCGAGCAGGCTGGCGGCGTCTGCCACGGTCCAAAGCGTGTCGTCATCACCGACGGTCTTGAGTCCGTCAGATGACCAGCCGCGGGTCATCGCCACCATCCAAAGACGATGTGACCGGCCAGCCAAAAGAGGAAGACGGCCAGGAAGTAGCGCAGGAAGGTCCACGCCTGACCGAGTCGTTCAGCTCGCCACGTGAACTCCGACAGCGTCCACTCAGGGTGACCGCTCCACAACGCGCTCAGCTCGATGGCCAGGAAGGACACGAGCCAGGCGATCCACAACACCGCGTAGACAGTCTTCACGCCGCCTCCAGCGTCTCCACGGGAAGCTCCCCGTGCCAGTAGATTGAGATGACGCCGGTGACGGGGTCGGTTTCCACCCTACCCTGCGGGCGACGAGTGTCCTCTCGTGAGTACCGGCAGCCGGGGTTGATGCAGCACGCGGTGGCCGTGGCCGTCTTGACGCGCAGCGTCAGGTAGGTGCACCAGGGACATCGCATCGGGGTGGCATCCGGTTGAGTGAGAGGGACGATGGGGTCCAGCAAGCCGAGCGCGAGCTTGGCTCGGGTGCACCAGCTGTCAAACCAACGAAGCAGCTCCAGCACCACGTCATCCGTGGCCACCTCCACGAGCCCGATCAGGTGATCGATCGCGAGGTGTGTGTTGGTGTCCGAGTCACCCCGAACTCGCTCTCCCTCGGTGACGTAGGTCAGCAACCGCGTCTCGTGCCGACGAGCCTCCGCGTGAAGCTCCAGGATCAGGTAGGCGGCCTGGTTGTTCCACGCGAGCGGCGCCTCAATGGCCACTGAGGTGATCTCAGGTCGCACGCCGCGCGGCTTGTCAGCCACCACAGCTTCAAGCTTCAGGTTGAGGGTCCAGGTTAGTTTGATGGTCGAGGCGAGCTTCTCTCGGAGCTCGTTACGGTCATCATGCGCCATGGTGCCATCGTATTACAGTCAGTGGTAGATGCCCATCATTACGCGACATACTGACGACGCAGCAGCGAGGACCGGGCATCACGCGCCCGGTCCTCGCTGAGGTGGCATGCTCAGCGCAGGACGCCGGCCGCCCGAGCCGCCTGGATCCAGGTGCCGAACTCCTGGGTCAGGCCGGTGTACACGTCCTCGTCGATCATCTCGCGCGGGTTGTCGCCCGTGCCGAAGAAGCCGGCGTTGTCCACGACGCGGCCGTCCAGGGTGTCCAGGGTGCGAAGCGCCGCGAACTCCGGGGAGCTCGGACGGCCGAAGCCCACGAACTGCCAGAAGAGCGGCAGCTTGGCCGCGTCCCGCAGCAGCTGGTGGGTACGCGCCATGTCGTTCGAGCGGCCGTCGGTCTCGAAGACGACCAGCGCCGGGTCGGTGGCGCCGGACTTGGTGTAGTGGTTGATGACCGTCTGCATGGCCGGCGCGTAGCTGGTCATGCCGAACTCGAGACGGTGATCGCGCCGCAGCGCGTTGATCGCGCCCTGGTGCTGACCGATGGTCACGTCGTACGCCGGGTAGACACCGTCGTGGAAGAACACCACCGGCACGACGCCGTCGTCGTCCAGCTGGGCGGAGAGGCCGAGGACCTGCTCGGTGAAGTGCTGCACGGTGCCGTTGCGGTACAGCTCACGCATGCTGCCGCTGTGGTCCAGGACCAGGTAGACGGCGGCCTTGGTGCCGGTCAGACCGTGCTTCTCGAGGCTGACGGCGGCCTTCTTGTACAGGTTCACCAGGTCGGGAGCGGTTCGCTCCATCTTCTCCAGGCTGATGCCCATCATTCCTTCTCTCTTCAGTCCAGGTTGGGTCGGTAAGCCTTCTGCTGACCGATCTCAGGCAGACACTCTCGGCACGGCTTCTGCCGCAGCGGGACGTTCAAGCACACAAAGTGCGCCTTCTTACCCCATCGGAAGCCGAGGGTGCGGTTGCAGTTCTCATCGCCACCGCGGATGCCGGCCAAGCAAAGCCACTGCCACCAGTGATCCCACCCGCCGTCCTCCCAGGTGAAGGTGCGGCGTGAGACGGTGTTGTCCCAGATCATCCAGAATGGACGATCGTCCTCGTCCTCAGTCACCGTTCGCCTCCTCTTCCGCGGTGAACGACGTCACCGCTCTGATGACGCGGAACGTCTTGGTGGGACGCTTCAGCCTCAGATCGTCCATCGTCTGCTTGGCCACATCCCTGACCGGAAACGGTGACCCGTCGATGTCCACGGTGCGCCACATCCCACTCGTGGACTGCACCTCGATCACCCATCGCATCCGCGGCGGGTGAGCCTCGTTCACTCGCCGCGGGGTGATGTAGCCGGCGTCGAGAGCGATAAGCACCGCCGCCAGCCGGTTGGGCGCACCGAGCTTCTGCATGGCGTCTCGCAGCTGGCTCTTGACGGTGTTCTCAGCTCGCCCGAGGTGCTTGGCGATGCGTGGGATGGTGTACCCCAGCATCGAGATCTCGAGGACCCTGACCTCGGCCGGGCTCAGCCGCTTCCCGTAGCTAATCGCCGGCATGATCCACCACCGTGTGCCTCGGCAGGTCTCGGATGATCATGAAGCACACGGCGGCCACCTGGATGAGCTCCTCGTTGAGATCACGCAGGTTGTCGGCCGCCATGGCCTCTCGGAACTCCTCGGTGAGGATGTGTCGCCAGGTGACTTTCCCCTTCCTCGCCATCTCCTGGCACAGCAGCTTCGAGAACTGAGCGATCTCCTTGGAGAGGTCGCTGCCGGTGCCGAGAGGGTGGTGCTGATCGCCCCACTTCTTGACGATGAGCTGACACTCCAAGTCGACGGCTTCCGCGAAGTCGCGCATGCCGGGAGTGGCGAGGATCAGGGGGTGGCTCACTTGGACGCGTTCTCCGCAACCTTGATCAGAGCCTGCAGCGTGTTCCACGCCTTGGCTCCCATGTCGTACAGGGTACGCTCGTCCTCGGAGCCGAAGTAGTGGCACCCCTGGTTGAACGTGGTGACCCACTTCAGGCTCTTGGCCTGATCCACCGCCGCGCGGAGCGCCATCTTGGCGGCGAACTCCGGGTCAGCCTTGGCGTGCAGGCCGTCCACCATCTCCTGGATCTCCGGCGGCTCGATGTCCGAGCCGAGCGTGTTGAGCAACGTGACGTAGGCTTCTTCCTCGCGGGTCATGACGTGGCCACCTCTCCATTGAGGTCGACGGGGATCTGAGGGTGAACGTGACCACCGCACGTCTGGCACGGACCACCCGCGCAGACGTCGCCCGGAATGTGCTTCAGGGCCCAATGGTCGAAGTGAACGGGGTCGATGCGCTCCGCTCGTTCGAGCAACACGATGGACAGGTGGCACGGAAGCCACACACGCCCGTTGTACTCGAACTCCTTGTTCTCCCAGATGACGTTGTCGTCATCGTCGGTGCTCGGAACACCCATCCACTCGTAGGTGCGCTGATACGTCTTGATCAGCGTCAACCAGCTGGCGAGGCAGAAGACCACCTTCGCCATCTTGATCCTGACGAGTTCCTTCATTCCTGGTTCCTCCTCTCTTCCTTGTTCTAAGCCTGATATTACCAGCTGTTCAGGCTTTTGTCCTCAAGCTCATCGCCTCTTTTTCCAGCCACGTACCTGGTTCACAGTTGCGACGAGCAACGAGGCGAGAATCACACCCGGCCACGCGACACAGTACAGGGAAGCCAGCACGAGTCCCCACGGCTGCATCATCAGCGACATGCGCAACATGTCACTCTCCTCGACGATGAGGTTGAAGCACATGGTAAAGAACACCACGCCGAATCCCCACAACACGACGAGGATCACCGCCAACGTGGTGTTCACCCGCGACCGTACCGAATCAGCCGACGACGCCTGCACATCACGTCAGCTCGGCACCGCACCATTGGCTTGCCGTCGATCACGTGCGTCTGGAAGTCCGCCTTGCCGACGCGGCCGCACAACTTGCACGTCTTCAGTCCGGGCGGTTCAGGGTGATCACACTTCCCGAGCATGCACTGTCGCGCTCGCGTCTCGAACTCGGTGAGCGGGATGAGCTCCATCCTGAAGCCCCACTCTCGCTGCCGACGACGGTCACGCGCGTCACTCTCGAAGTGACGAAACGCCTCGTCACCGGTGACCGCACAGTCCCCGCTGAGCACACCCTGCACGTGGCCCACCGGGTTGATGAGCAACCACGAGCAGTCCTTCATCGGGGCGATCAGGTCGCCCAGGTTGACCATCATCTCCGGGTCGGTCATCTCTTCCTTCTCTCTTCCGTGCCAGGCGCCGGGTTGCCCCGGCGCCTTGGCGGGTGACTCAGGCGGCGTTCCGGTGCAGGTGCACCGAGTACTCCGGGTTGGGGTTCGCCTTGCGACCCTGCACCAGGTGCAGACGCGCGCCAGCCAGGCGAGCGTACTGCGCCGCGTCGTCCGCGATCTTGGTGCCGGAGTCCTCACCGACACGGATGACCAGACGGTCGCTGGACTTGTCCTGCCACAGGACCTTGTTGTGGTGGCCGGTGACCCGGCTGACCTCGTAGACGCCGCTGTCCGCCTTGGTGAGCCGAACGGTGCGAGCGTCGGGGAAGTGATGCTGGACCTCGAAGGTGAGGCGCTTCAGCAGGAGGCGGGCCAGGGTCTGGCCACGCTGACGGATCTTGGCGTCCAGCTCACTACGAGCGGCTGCGTCCATGGTGCTTCCTCGTGTCTCGTTCCAATGACGAGGTGGTGCTGACATACCACTCACCTGGTGAGCGGCACCCCAGCACCACCTTCATTGGCCATCATAGCATCTCGAGGTGAACTCGGACACCATGCGTGGTGAAACGGGACTACTTGCCCTTCGGGTTCTCCACGGTGAAGACCACGACGACCTCGCCGTTGCCGGGAGCGACGCGGATGGCGCCGTTCGGCACCGGGCCGCCCTTGACGCCGGTGGTCAGCTCGGAGTAGCGGTCGCGGGAGGCGTCCAGCGCCTTCTGGAGCTCCTCGTGCGAGGCGCCCCACTGCTCGAAGGTGATGTGGGTCTCGACGCGGACGATCGTGGTCTCGACGGTGTTGCTGGGCATGGTGACCCTTCCTGTGAGGTGAAGTGGTAGCCGCCCCCGCAGAAGGAGCAGGGTGGCGACTTGCTAAAGTTGACCTTCCGGCAGCTGCCGCACATCCAGCTCATGCGACGGCTGCCGTGATCGGAACCACCCCGCGGACCTGCCGCAGGTGGATCTGCTGCCTCCACGCGTCCGTGAGGACGCGGTACTGGCTGGTGTCGAACCCGTTCTCGTCGTAGGTCTCCACGACGCTCAGGTCGAACCCGTGGGTCACGAGCGGGTGCTCGAGGCTCAGACCGTCGTCCTCGAGGTCACCCTGGTCGGGCAGCCCCAGCCTGAGGATGCCGATTCGGTAGTGACCGTACACCTTCCCGAGCACGCAGCGGTCCATGTACTCCATGACCACGTCCGTAACCGAGATCCCGATCGCCCAGTTGGGGTCCGCACGGTCCAGGCGTTCCGCCCCGCGCTCCGCGCGTTCGTCTGCCTGGGCACGGGTCAACTCTTGACCCATCTTCCCTTCCTTCCTGATCATGCACTCAGCGCCCCTCAAGGCGCTGAGTGCATCATATCAGCTCTTCAGGCGCTTGTAAACACCTACGCCTTGGAGCTCTCTCGCTTGCGCCACCACGTCCACAGATAGAGACCCGCGACGACGGCGTCGAGGATCGCCACCCAGCGCTGCTGGTGCCAGCACGCCGTTTGGCCGCCGATGCCGAGCCAGATCAGGCCACAGTGGAGGTTGATCTCGTAGTCGCTGGTCTTGCCCAGTCCGTAGCGCACGATCGCGACCACGACCACCGCGAGCATCAGACCGGTGATGATGAGGACGGTCACGACGCGCCCCAACCCGGAACCACGGTGACGGGGATGTTCTCCTCGTTCCACAGTGCCACGATGTTCGGGTTGTCGTCGTGAGCGTGAACCACGTCGTGGCCGTGCTCACGCAGCCATTCCAGCATCTCACGCTTGATGACGACGTCCCTGCGCCAGTCGCCGGCCTTCCGCATCATGATCATGTTGAACGGTACGCCGTGCTCGCCCAGCCAGTTGGCCAGCACGCCCTGGAAGTCGTCGCTGCAGCCGGTCATGATGACGATGAACTTGTCGTCGAACGCGGCTCGCTTCGCCGCCTCCACGGTGTCCTCGATCGGCGGGCACAGACCCGTCTGCCGGTGAAACTCCGGGAAGTTCTTCTTGTCGGTGTTCTCGACCAGGTGGCGAATGCCACGCACGTCAACCAACGTGCCCTGCCAGTCGAAGATCACCGTTTCCTGTCCGTTCATCCTTCCTCTTCCTCCTCCGGCACCCAGCTGGCCAAGGCCAGCCTGGCGTGCTTGTCTCGGTCTCGCTTGGTCATGAACTCGTAGATCTCGGGTTCGCCCTCGTCCTGAGCGTTGTGCAGGGCAACTGCCTGGGACCAGAAGAGGTCCCTGTAGCGCCTGCGAGAGCGTTCGAGCAGGGCCCAGGCTACCAGGCACGGGATCGTCCCCCAGAACAGCCCGAGCAGTGCCGTCCCGGACGCGAGGAGCGCCATGGTGCACTCGGTCCAGAGCAGTTGGTGGTACAAGCAGTACGCGTCCTTGAGACTGACGAAGCGTGTCACTGCCCCGCCTCCTCATCCGCGAGACGAGCGGCAGCCTCACCCCAGTAGCACAGGTCGTGCCACTCCGGGCTGTCCATCGCCTCCCGAAGCGTCAGCTCCTTGGCGACGTTGACTCGCTCGTAGATGTGACAGCAGACGAGCTCCGCTCGGATGCGAGTGGCGATCTTCCGAGCCACGTCCTCACTCTCGTGAGGCCACGCGGCACCGGGGCGAACCTCGGTGGCCTTGCCGTCTCGAATGATCACGCGCCACACGTCCTCCTCAGACCGGCACTCCAGGTAGCCACGGAAGGCGTGATCCGGAAACGTTGAGGCGATGAGCTCCACGTCACTCGCCAGGTCATACGCGGCGAATGCCCCGTTCTGACTGGGCACGATGGCCACACCCTCTCGGCGGATGAGCATGCCGTGCGGGGTGTCCACCTCCACCTCGTCCACCTGCACCCGCGCGTCGAGGTTCCGACGAGCGGTGCGACTGTTCCGACGGGTGACGGGCTCCAGTCCGCGAACCACCGGGTTGTCCCGGATCTCAGGCCAGCTGAGAGGCGGCTCGATGGAGATCTTACCGGTGACGCGAATGTCGTAGCCGTACCTGGGCACGATGTTCCTCCTCGCTTCCTTGCCTGATGAGACAGTTCAGCTTACCAAACGCGAGAGCCCCGCGGGGTTTCCCACGGGGCTCTCGCGATGTGGTCTTAGCGACCCCGCCGGATACGAGGTGCCAGGTTGAACAGCGCGAAGCCGACGGCCGCACACGCGAGAGCCACGAAGAACACGGTCAGAGAGTTGCCCCCGCCGGTCATCGCCAGGGTGGCGCCGCCACCGGCGCTACCCACAGTTCCACTTGTGGTCGTGTACACGTTCCTACTCCTTCCTACCATTCGATCTCGACGCCACGGAGGTGACGCACGAGAGAGGTGACGAACACGGTCTGCCGAAACATGTCGTAGAACATCTCCGGCAGCAGCATGGCGCCCACGAGAGCGCCACGCCAACCCGCCTTGCGAGCCGTGAAGGCGCGCTCCGCGGAGAAGAACAGGATGACTCCCAGCCAAAACGGCTGATCAGTCAGGTTGAAGCGCTGCCACCCCACCTGGTAGGTGAGAGCGGCGCTGTAGGACACCCAGGCGGCGGTGAAGAGCACGTTGGCGACTGACGCCCACTGCCGACGGATCATCGGCGCGGTGACCTTGTTGCGACCGTAGCGCTTGAGCTCCACCATGCCACCCTGGACCCACCGGATGCGCTGGGTCCACAGCGTCTGCGGGGTCTTCATCATGTCGGTGACACACCGGCACTTCTTCGACGCGATGGTGCGGAAACCGAGCAGCTTGACCGCGATGGTCAGCTCCATGTCCTCGCTGATCGCGTCGAGGTTGTACATCTCCGGCTTACCGGGAAGCTCACCGCGACGACGAGCCTCAACGACCGCACGGATGGTTCCCACCCGCAGTGCCTGCGCGGCACCCGAGAGGTTCAGCGTGCGTCCGTTGCGACGATCCGTCATCCTGGAGTACCGCACGTACTCGTTGTGTTGGAGCTGCTCCAGCAGGCTCCACGTGGGTTCAGCGTCGAAGACCGGTCCGATGGCGTCGTAACGCCGACGGAGCAGCTTCTCCGCGTTCTCCAGGAACGTGGACTCCAACTTGGTGTCCGCGTCCACGATGATGATGATGTCTCGGTCATCCAGGGCGCCCAGCAGCCACCGCAGCTGATAGTTCACCGCGCCGGCGCGCTTGTGAGTGTTCCCCCTGGTCGGCAGCACGTGAGCGCCCGCCTTGAGAGCGAGCAGCTCCGTCTTGTCCGTGCAGTTGTCTGCCGACACGACGATCTCGTCCGGCGGCCTCGTCTGCGCTTTGAGCGCCTCGACGGACTGTCGGATGAGGTCTTCCTCGTTGTGTGCCGGCATGACGACGATCACCTTGGTGTTCTTCATCACGCTCTTCCTGTTCGCTTCCTGTTCCTTGCTGCTGAGAAGACTGTATCACCGTTGAGCACACTTGTCCAAACGAATCAGTCCCACAACCCGAAGAAGTACTCGTTGAGCAACTTCAACGACTCGTGGCACCGCTCCATCCAACGGTCCTCCTCGTCGAGGTCCATGTCGTGGTGTGTCTCCGCCCAGATGCGGAGTGGCGTCTCGATCCCCAGAAGGACCTTGGACCACTCGTCCTGGTTGTTGAACGTGCCCGGGTAGCCGTGACCGTTCAGCCTCAGCTCCCTGAGACTGTCTGCGATGACCTGAGCCAGGTATCCGTCCAGGCTCCAGACGTCGTAACGTGAGAAGCCTCTTCGAGCACGTTCTCGCCGGTGCTCGAGGACCCGGAACGGGTGCTTCCACCACTGGCGGTAGATGAAGGCGTCGCTGCGCGCCATCGTGCTCCTCTGATGCGAGTGTTGCTGAGTGGGAGGGGCGGGAATTGAACCCGCCCAGCGGTGATCAGCCTATTCGGGCCACGCCCATGCGCCATGCAACCACGGATTCGAACCGTGTACTGCCATTTCCTCCCGAGAGTGCGCCCACCTGGCACATCGTACCAGGTGGGCGCGGGTGGTGCTCAGACCTGCGAGACGTTGACCGTCTCCGGGTCGACGACCGCCTCGACGGCCTTGATGCCGTGCGCCTCCAGCGCCGCGTTGACCGCGGCACCGGCGTACGCGTCCACGCGCTTCATCAGCTCAGTGACGTTCTCGCGGTGCATGCCGTAGCCGTTCGTCAGCCACGTCCGGACCGCGTAACGCTGCGGCAGCTCGTCGATCTTGACCGCGCCGGCCGCCACCGCGCGGTCCAGGAACGTGTTCCACGTCCCGCACCAGCCCTGCCCGTCCGCGAACTCCTCGAGCTGGGTGTAGGTGGCCGGCAGCTCGCGGAGCACCTTCGACGCCTCGGGCATGTACTGCTTGCACTCGGCGTAGATGAACTTGACGAGCTTGTCCTCGGAGGTGTCGAGCACCTCCCACGCCTCACGCCGCGTGTTGTTGCGCGCGCTCTCCAGGACGTTCAGCTCGTCGTAGAACTCGTCGGGCAGGTAGCCCAGGGTACGGCGCTGCTCGTCGTACTTCTGGGTGAGCTTCTCCTTGCCCTCGTTGAACGTCGCGAGAGCGCCGTCGTAGGCGTCCAGGTACTGCTTGATGATGACGTCGGTCACGTTGACTCCTCGTTCCTGGTCATTCCTGGTGATGAAAGTGCCGGGCTCGCCTACTACGAGCGTACGGGGATCTTGCATCGGGAGCGCCGCGACGCGGGTCACCGAAGTTGGCCTCCCCGTACCCAGGCGGAGTAAGGGTTTCCGCAGGTACCGGCCGTTGGGATGAGTGGACTCGAACCACTGACCTTCGCTTTATCAGAGCGACGCTCTAACCAACTGAGCTACACCCCACTATTGAGTTGTACCTTTCGGGTAGTCCCCCGGACGGCGGACTTCACTCGGCTCCCTCTCCACCAAGGGGCGGTACACTCGTTGCCTGGTTGTGAACCAGGTCGAGATCACAATACCACACGCCGGCGCCTACAGGGCGGTCCGGGGGTCCTTCATTACGGTTCCACACCCGTACACCTGGGCTCGTGCCACCACTCACCCGGTATCCTCTCCACCGTAAGGCGAGAGGGCCTGGTGAGCCCCAGTCCACTGTTGATCAGTCGCGGAACCAGACCCAGGAGAGGAATCCGATCAGCGCGAACAACCCGAGAACCACGATGACGTCCGGCCAGCCCAGGTTGTCACCCTGGTTTGCCGCGACGAGGACCGTGTTCACGCGGTGCCGTGCGTCCAGCCGGAGTTGCAGTCCACGACGTCCGTCCCGGTGGCGTTCCCGATGCACGGACGGTAGTACACCGTCGAGCCCTCGGGAACCCGGGTGCCGTAGCTGTACCCCCAGCTGGAACCGCAGCCGGCGTGATTGAAGATGTCGTCGTAGATGCCCACGGCGGGGATCTCGACCTGAGCGGCGGCGGCTCGGTTGTCGCACGCCATGTCCTTGATCCAGACCACGTCGCCGTTGCTCTGGAACCAGTTGCACGAGGCGTTGGTCGGGTTGCACAGCAGGGGACCGTCCGCCGAGGCGGAGGCCGAACCTGCGAATCCGATGGCCAGGCCCACAGCTGCGGTCACGGTAACCGCGATCTTCGTGAGTCTCACGCTCATCCTCTCTGTTCGCTTCCTACTTCCTGACAAGAACTACTCTACCAGCTCCGGGTGCGTTTGTAAACACCCTTTGTGCTCGGTGAGGGTTCGAACCCCTGACACGTCTGCCCTGGCCACAGCCGACACGGAGGTCTGTTACCGCACCGAACTGCCCCTACCACGAGCCGATGACGGTCTCGAGCCCGCCATCGCTTACCACCGGTTTTCGTCCGACCGCCCATTCGGCGATGTCTTTCCCCACCGGCCAGTGGGGTCATGATCCCAAACGTGTGTCAGAACGCTGCACCGTACAGCGAGCCCCAAGCAGGGATTGAACCTGCGACCTACCGCTTACGAGGCGGTTGCTCTACCACTGAGCTACTGGGGCGAGCCTCGACGCTGGCGTGACTCAGCGCCGAGGGGTCAGGTGTGCCCGGTGACCAGCCGTCTTCCCACCCCGCCGAAGCGGTATGTGGCACGTGGGACCGAGTGGAGTCGAACCACCGCGTTCTCCCTTTTCAGAGGAGTGCTCTACCGGCTGAGCTACAGTCCCTGGGCTGCGGTGGTGGACTCCAACCACCATCTCCCGGCTAACAACCGGGGTCCTACTGAGTCATCGCGTGAGCTCGAGGGCGCCCTCGACGCGACGTCCCAGCGCCACCGAGGTGGCCTTGAACGAACCGCAACGTGAATCCAGCTGGACTCGAACCAGCGACATGAGGGTTAAGAGCCCCCTGCTCTACCAACTGAGCTATGGATCCGTGTGGCTCGTTGTGCGCCCCAGGTGAGCCACACCTGGTGTACGAGATCCCGTGCACAGGACCTTTAGCGACTTGCGCCTCGTTGTAGTCCCAGGGTGAGGCCTCCCTGGTCTAGGCCGTGATTTACAACCACGGTGGACCGTGGATCCAGCCAGATTTGAACTGGCAACCATCTGCTTGCAAAGCAGCCGCTCTACCGTTGGAGCTATGGACCCTGGCGGACGGCACCCGCCTAACCTTGCAGGCGCCGTCCTGTGTTATAGATTGAGCGGGACTCGAACCCGCATCCTTCAGCTTTCAAGGCTGACGCGCTACCAGTTGCGCTATCAATGGTGATGACGCGATCGACCACACACGGTTTGGCCTGCTTTAGATTTACGTCATGCGCCGTTGCCGTTACGGCCACCGAACCTCGTAGTGGTCCGGACGGGATTCGAACCCGCATCTCTCGACGGTTGATCAGGCCAGGTAGATTGTGATCGCCTCGTACTGCTTCAAGCTGGAGCGAGAGTCTGAGCTTGACGCGGCACGCTGCCTCTACCAGTTGGGCTACCTCGGCATGAGTGCCGAGGGCAGGGCTCGAACCTGCACCTTTACGTGTCCCGCTGAGCTTCAGTTTCAGCTTCAGCTTTGCCCTCTCGGGCACCCGGTCGCTCAACCGGGAGTCTGTGAGCACACTGTTGAGTTGTGTGTTGGCACCAAAGTACCGAGTGGACGCGCCTGGACTCGCACCAGGGTCAGGGAGCGGCGTGACCTCGACCAAGAGTCGCCTGCTCTTCACCTAGTCGCCGTGGGGGAACAACGACCGTGATGGTGTGGGGGCACCTGACGGGCTGCCCGCGTCCGTGGGCGGTCATCACCCCACCCTACCAAACGGTGGGGTGATGACCAGGTTGTGGTGCTACTCGCTGCCGAGCAGGAAGGCGAAGGCGGCGCCCACGACCTTCTTCTGCTCGACGTCGAGGTGGTTGGCCTCCTCGACCGCCAGGTCGACCGCGTCGATGAGCTTGTTGACGCGGTCCACGAGCTCGCGCTGACGGACCAGGTGCACGGCGCCGGAGAGACGCGTGGTGCTCCAGGTGCCGACGATCTCGTCGACGGTGTACGTGTCGACCTGAGCCGGGTGCCGGTCGGTGGCCTCGGCCTTGACGTGGTTCTTCAGGACCTTCTTGCTGCGCGTGGTGTCGACAGGCTGCGTTCGCCACTGGTCGGTGGCGGTGTCGTAGTCCCACACCTCGCTCGGATCCGTCAGAGGCAGCTTGCCGACGACAGTGCGCCAGTGGATCAGCTGCTTCTTGAGCGTGAGCAGGAAGGGCACCGGCGCGTCCTCGATGAGCGTCTCGCCGTCGATGACGACGTCGGCACTCGCCGCGGTGTTGGCGACGTCCTTCGTGTACTGCACGTCGAGCAGGTTGGTCAGCACGTCCGCGGAGTGCTTGAGCAGCGTCTCCACGTTCTGCTGGACCACCTGACGCTCCGGGGGCAGCTTGTCGCCGTCCTCGTCCTTCGGTCGGTAGGTCTTGCTGAAGCCGGCGAACAGGTTCGCCTTCTGCAGCAGGTGGTAATCCTCCGTGACCGCCTTCTCGGTTCGGGTCTTGAGACCCGCCTCGAGAGCGACGACCTGGTTGAGCTTCACTTCCTGATTCACCCCATTTAGCTTGAGCTTGCATGCTGTCTGCTTGCTTGCTGCTGATAGAAGTATATCAGCCTGAGCGCTGTTTGGGAAATCAGAAGGGTGCTTTGTGCACGTTGTTACACTCCGCAACTTGACGGCGCAGCTTCGCGTTCTCCTCCTCGAGCGTGACCAACCGCTGCGCCGCGTCGACACGCTTCTGGATCTCGTCCACGCTCTTCCGCGCGTTGTCGCGCAGCCGTTCCGCGGAACGAAACGCGTCACGCGCTCGGGTAAGCTCGTCTTCCTGGTGGTCGAGAGCCATCTGCTCGTGTCGCAGCTCTCGCTTCAACGTTTCCAGCTCGGTCACGTCACTATACCTCTGCGTCAGCCAGGCCCGACTCGGCTGCGGGGCGACCTCCGCAGGAATCTGCGGGGGTCGCCTTCGCCGCGGCGGGCGAAACTCAGCCACGCCGTCCCCAGCGTCGCTTCTTGCCCTGCGGCTCCTCTTCCGCTTCCTCACGCGGTGGACGACCGAACACGCCCTGTTGAGTGCCGCTCACGTTCTCCTGACGAACCTCGTCGGTGGAGCCGTCTTCCCACTCCACGCACACGATGTCGTTGCCGAGGTGGTCACGCACGTCGGTGACGTAACCACGCTTGTTGCTGATCCGTTTGCCGGTGGTCGGCGAGACGCCGGCCCCGATCACGGTGTCACCGGCTCGCACCCTGGTGTACCCCATCAGCGCGGCTCCAGCTCACGCTTGGTGGCGTTGTGAGTGCGCAGGTTGTTGTTCTCGTCACGGTACTCCACGACGAACGGCGCCGGCACCCCGCTGTTGGTGCTGATGTGCTTGATCTCACCGGGGAGGCGACCCTTGCGGATGGTGAGCCACACGGTGTCGCCGACTCGGTACGGTCCTTTGCCCATCTCTTCCTCTTCCGTCGTTTCCTGTTCCGACGAGACCCATCATACCAGGGTCTCGCTTGAATGTCCACAACTTGATGACGAGGGCCACCCATCCCTCAATGAGTGGCCCTCGCGCACCGCGCTGCCAGTTCAGATCCTACCTCGTAGGGTCACTCACGCCCAGGGGAGCCACGGCCACATGAAGGCCGTGGTGAACCAGAGCGTGAGACACCCGATCGTGGCGAGTGTCCCGATGACGACCCCGAGCGTGACGATGGCGGTCATGACTGCCGCGTCCTTCACTCGCTGTCGCCGGGTGCGGGGCGTATCTCGTTCCGTTTCCTGGCCGTCGATGAGGTCTCGGGCTTCGATGCCGCATTCCAGGCACCGCCGAGCCACCTCAGGCACGACGGTCACCCCCTTAGTGTTCCTAGTGGCCGATGTCGTTGAGCTTCTCCACGTTGGCCAGCTGACTGTGCCAGACGTGGAGGTGGTGCAGGTGGTCATCGGTGAGACCCACGAAGGGTGACACCTGGACCAGGGCAGACGGGGCGCGGTGGTGCTCACGCACGTACTCCCCATCCCGAGCGGTGATCTCGTCGTCCAGCCACGCGAATGGCCGACCGGCCGCGTACTTCACCAGATCGGGGGTCTTCCAGTGAACGCCGTGAACCCGGCGCCCAAGCTTGTTCTCGAAGTGGACCACCGGCAGCTCGGGCAACCCGAGGTGCGGCGCGATCCACTCGTTGGCCTCGTCCTCCCAGGTGGTGCCCCACACCAGCTCGAAGGGGAGACCCATCAGGTAAGAGCCGTGGCTCGGGTTGAGCCACACTCGCAGCGCCTTGTGCCGCGTGTCCTGCCACGGGCCAGATGGCCGCATGCGGTGTGTCATGTACCCGTCAGGACGACGACCGGCTGAGGTGCTCTCAGGGTTCAGAACGCCGTCCACGTCGATGAACAGCAGCGGCTTCTTGCTCATTCCTGGTTCCCTCGCATCCTGAGGAACGACGTGGGCCCGTCGTTCTCGTCGTAGCGTCGAAGCGCCGTCTCACAGGCTGAGACGGGCACCAACGTGCCGGCGGTGACGTCGGAGCACCCCCAACACACGTCGGCGGGGGTGCCGTGTTCCTCGAAGATCAACTGTACCGGCTCGTGAACGTCCGGCGACACCGGCGGGACGTAGAGTTCCGCCAGCATCGCTTGGACCTCAGCCACCGTCAGGCGGCTCGGCTCACTCACCCTCGGGCTTGCCCTTCGACGCGGCCTCCGCGATGAGCTGACGCTCCATCTCGTCGGCCATCTTGAAGAGCTCGATGGCCTTCGCGTCACGACCCAGCAACCGCAGGTCGTTCGCCTGCTTGCGCAGGCCCTTGACCACGTCGGTGATATCCGGGTCCTCGGTCTCCTCGGTGTTCTCACCGAGGGCGACGGCTTCCGGGGAGGTGCCGGGCACAAAGCGCGCGGTCATCTTCAGGTACCGTCGCATGCCTTCGCGCTCCATGCGGTCGATCTCCGCGACGAGCATGTCGGAACCGGACGCCTCCGCGTAGTCGAGCAGGGTGCGAGCGCAGTACGATCGCACCTCCATCATCGCCTTGTAGCCGTTGGTGCCCTTGGTGACGAGACCCTGCACTCGCACCCACGGGATGACGTCCGCCTGGACCTTCAGCACCGGCCGCAACACGAAGGGGTTCAACGCGTGGTCGGTCTTGAGACGCTCAGCGAGCTTGCCGCGCTCCTCACGGTAGGCTCGGATGACGTTCATCATCATGCTTCGCACCTCGGTGTCGCGACGAGCGCGAACCGCCGACGTGGATCGGTCAGTCATGAGTTTCTCCTCACTTCCTGTTTCCTAAGAGCATCTTACCAGTTGCTCACTCAAATGTCCACAAATGGCACTGCCCACCCCGGGCCACGTTTCGGGGTGGGCAGTGAGTCTTCGTCAGGCTGGCTTGACCCAGATGACGAGCGCCTCAGAGGTGTCGAGATCCTGGATGGCGTCCTGGATCGTCTCCATGACGCCCGCCTCAGAGCCCTCAACCAGCTGCTGTGGGTCCTTCTGGATCGAGCCCAGGTTGACCTCCAGCAACGACTCGCTCCGGTCTGCGAGGGCCATGTGGATGGCCCATCGCTCACTCATCGCTTGCCGGTCTCGCGAGGACGGGTGTCCCAGCGCTTGTGACCACTGGCGGTGAGCACCAGCACGTGCTCGATCGGGCTCGGTCCGCCACCGACCTTCTTGCGCTTGCGGACCGACTTGGCCGCGTTGGTGCCACCCTTGTAGCGGCCCTTCTGCTTGTAGCAGCTGTACTTCTGCTTCAGCCAGGTGACCGGCTGCAGCTCTTCACTCACCCGTGACCTCCCACGGCCAGCCGCCGTCGATGCCACGCTCGAGCAGCGGGATGTTCTTGAAGGTGGCGTCGCTGAGACCGCCAAACTCGTGACGACCCGGGCCGAGCGGCATCATGCTGGCGCGGTAGCCGCCCAGGTTGAAGCCGTAGATCGGCACGTGACGCGGCACCGTCTGGTGAGCCAGGTGACGCGAGTCGATCGTCTGCATGTCACTGATGATGAACACGCGGTCGAACTCACGGCGGTACTGACGAGACACCGCACCGTGGATGTCGGTGCCGTGGCCCACCTCACCGACGCGGCCCATGAAGCGCTTGACCTCAGCCATCGCCGACGCGCCCACCGGCATGATGTGCTCGAACTCCCCGCTCGCGAAGCCCATGAGCTTCACCGAGCCCGGGTTCCGCGTCGCCAGAGCGACACCGAACACCGCCGCGGCCTGCAGGGGCGTCATCGTGGACTGGCGAGCGAAGAGCCCACCGTTCATCGAGGCGCTGGTGTCGACCAGCACGAGGCTGCGTCCCGGGAGACCAGGGATGTTCCGCATGCTGTGCATGAACGCGGTGTCGAGAGCCTGAGCGAAGGCACCGTCGGTGGCCTGGTAGGCCGACCAGAAGCGGTACGGGAACTGGCGGCTCTTGGCCACCTGCTCCGGGTCCGCCAGGCGCTTCGCGATCTCCTGGACCTCCACGTACGTGAGACCCGCCTCGCCGAGGTTGCGAAGGTTGCGCAGGAGGGCCATGTAGCCCATCTGCGGCAGCACCAGCTTCCAGCGGCCACGCTTGTCGACCGGCGTACGCACGCCCGAGGTGTCACCCAGCAGGCTCTGGAGCCACTCCCAGTGACCGGCCATGGCCCGCTCGTAGATGCTGTGCTCCAGGCCGTCTCGCAGCGCCAATCGCGCCAGGTCGTGGCGCTTCTGAGGCGACAGCGAGTTGACCGTCTTGCGAGCGGTCACCAGGGTCAGGCTCTCCGGCACGTCAGCGTTTCGAGCGTGGCGCTCGTTCAACGCGTGACGGTAGAGGTCGCCCTGCCACGGGGCACTCGCACTCGGGTGCACCAGGTCGATGACGTCCGCGAAGCGGAAGCCCTTCGAGTTGCTGTCGTAGCGCAGGTAGCCACGCTCGGTGTACAGACGCTTGACGGCGTCGGCGACACCACGCTTGATCGGCTGCGGCAGGTTGCGACCGTAGTTCTGGATCCAGTACGCGATCAGCTCGCCGGGCTCGTCCGCACGCTGCAGCACCGCGTCGATGACGCGACGGTTCCAGTGCGCGACGGTGAACGCGTGGTCGCCGACGGGAGCCGGGTTGGGCAGCTCGCCACGCTTCTGCGCGTCGAGCCGAGCCTTCACGAACTCCGCGGCACCCACCAGGCTGGCCGTGCGCAGGTTGCCCTCCGGACCACGCAGCCACCGCAGCAGCTCGAAGGTCCAGGAAGGGTCAGCGACGGCAAGCTCACGGATCAGGCTCGTGTAGCGGCTGTCTCGGTCACCCGCGGACTCGTAGAACGTGTCCTGGCCGACCATGTTGACCACAGCGAGCTGGAACAGCTCAGACTTCGCGTTTCGCAGGTAGCCAGGGCCACCCTCAAACGTCGTGGTCATCTCCCCCGTGGTCTTCACGGGCGAGGTTGCTCGCGTCGGACGAGCCGGCTGCCCGGGCGTGTTGAATCGCGCCACCGCACCCACCTTCTTCTGTCGCACCAACCTGGCGTCGGTGAAAGTGTCCACGACGGGATTCGAACCCGCGCCTAGAGACGAGCTTGGAAACGCGCTTCCCTACAGACCCTGCGAGAGCCATTCGGTGCATCCGCAACCTTCTCGCCACGCCGCCCATCCGTTTTCGGGCCGCTCTGTCCCAACCTGAGCTACGTGGACATCTGCAGTTGTAGGGAGGGCGCTGCCGGGAGTCGAACCCAGTTCCCCCGCCTTATCAGGGCGGGATTTCACCACAATCGCCGTCATGAGCGGCCAGCGCCATGTCAACGCCTCCCCAGCGTCCCGAGCAGGATTCGAACCTGCAACCGCTTGATCCGTAGTCAAGTGCGCTATCCGTTGCGCCATCGGGACCTTCGACGCCGCTGAGACCGCGTGCGGACCGGGTTTTGTTCGAGGCGCCTGGTGAAGGCGATGAAGGAACCGGCACTCCGCGTCACATCAGTGACGTCGCGATGCTGACCGGACTCGAACCGGCGACCTCCGCCTTGACAGGGCGGTGCGCTAACCAACTGCGCCACAGCACCAATTGTGAAGCTCATCATAACCCTCGTACGTCACCCGAGTCCAGGTGTCAGACCGGAAGCCCTACCAATTGGGCGACGAGAGCGAGCCCGAAGGCAGCATTCGCATGGACTTGAACCACGAAGTAACGGTGTTGACGTCACATCGGGTGACATACGAGGGATCTTACTGACTGACGGCCCGAGGTCAAGTCGACGACGGCAACGTTAGGCGCCCTAGGCCGCTGGGCTACACCCCATCGTTGGGGTGGCAGGATTCGAACCTGCGATCTCCCGCTCCGAATGCGAAGTAACCGTATGTCTGCGCACCGGGCACGTCAGCCAAATCTGGTGCCGGTGAAGGTGAGCGTGTCCTGGGCGACGCGGGGAACTGACTAGCGCTTGCCAGGTCCATAGCGGCCCTGCCGGGAATTGCGCCCGGATCGTCAACTTTGACAGAGTTGAGAAGTACCCCGATGTCTTCGCATCGCTCACCCACACCGGCTCACAGCTGAGATCTAGTGTGCGGACGGACTTTATCTTTGCCAGGTGAAGTATCCGTCGGCAGCGCACCAGCTGTGAAGCTTTGTGATGGGGCTACATAGCCCGCTCCGTTCTCTCGTTCCTGTGGTCGTGGTCATCCCGTACCAGCGCAGCGGTGGGGCTGAGACCCCTTACAGCCTGGAGTTGACAGTCGATTGCTCTACCGCTGAGCTACCGCATCCGAAGACGCGGGTGGGGGTTGAACCCACGACCCATCGATTAAGGAAGTAGCTCCCGACCTTCGCATCAGCCCCGCTGCTTGCTGACGAGAATGACTCTATCAGGCCCTCTCGCGCGCTGTCCAGTCCTGATTTGGCCACTTCTCGCCAGTGATTGAAGGATGATCTTTGCCACGATGCATCATGTGGAACGTGTGGTGCCGCCTCCGCAGTCCTCGTCACGTCACTCTCGTGTCTCGAACGTGAAAGGGCCTATCTATCGCGAGTAGGTGTGTGTATGGGTGCACGTGAGGTGTGAGAAGACTGTACAGGTGACGAGGTGCTTGATACGATCGTCTCACCCTCAGCGAGAGGGCAACAGGAAGGAAGGAAGCGACCGCGATGATGCGACCCGGAGAAGCGGCGCGAGGCCAGCGAGTGCGTCACGACAGCACCGGCAAGTGCGGGGTGGTGCTGGCTGTGCTCGACAAGGCGGGCCACGGCAAGGGCGCCAAGGTGGAGTACGCCACGGTGCGCTTCGACCGCAACGGTGGCACCTCGGACCACCCGACGATCACCCTCACCAAGATCTGAGGGCGATCAAGGTGTGGACATGGTGGGCCTGGCCTGGTAGGATGGGCCCATCAAGGAAGCGATCAGGAAGAGAGGAGGGAGAGGGTCTCGTGAGCGTCGGCAGGAAGCGGCACGGTTCGGTCAAGCCGGTGACGAACAAGATCCAGCAGTTCGGGCTCTGTGACGAGCCGAACTGCGGCAAGGTACGCTACGGCAACCGACGTGACGCCAAGCGTGCCGCCAAGAAGTTCCACCCGGGTGACCACCTGTCCGCCTACGAGTGCGGTGACTACTGGCACTTCGGTCACCCGCCGCAGCGGATCATCCAGGGTCTCGGGTGGGGTGACGAGGTTCAGCTGGACGGCCTGGCGAAGCACGTTCAGGACGAGGCTGCGGCCCACGAACCGACGGAGTGTGAGGGATGCAGTCGGGTGGTCGAGTGGACCGCCGGCCTGGGATACGCCCACGGCTGTGAGGTCGTCGGTGAAGACGAGGTGGCCAATGATACCAACGGCTAGGCGGGGGCGACAGCTGCGCATGATCTTCAAGTACGGCTACTTCCGAGGCATGTCACCACTGTGTGCCATCCGACTGCGGGAGTATCCAGAGCTGCGGAAGTCCATCGACCAGATGGACCGCGGCGAGCTCGAGGACGCTCAGCATCAGTGGGCGTACAGCGGCAGCCGGGTGATGCAGCCGTGCTTCGAGGACGACTGTCAGGCTGTCCGTCCGGTACCACTGCACGGCTACAGCCAGGAGGACCAAGGCTTCATCCTGCAGACCTACCTCCGGTGGCTGCAGGGCGAGGTCGGGGAGCCACTGCCTGACGGTCAGCACGTGAGGCACCCGTGACCAGGGCACCCGACCCGACGACGAGCACCTACGGCGTCTGTGACGGCTGTGGTGGTTCACTGATGTGGGGTGGCATGAGCTGGGTGCCTCACACCGACGCGTACCACCAGGTGCGCCGTCGGATGATGATGGTCGCCGTGCGGCACGCGCTTCTGGCGAAGCTCGGGTCGAAGCTCGGTCACCGCATCGTGCTCAAGTTCACATCCGAGGTGGCGTGGACGGACTGTGCGGGCTGTGACTGGGCCGGGTCGTGGGTGCCGCACAGCGGGATCGCCCGTGGGGTCGGCCTGCGCCACCAGGCGCTGGCCGGCCTCGCGTGGCTGGAGGGAGAGCGGTGAGACGCATCTGGAAGATCGTCTGGCCGTGGCTCGTCGTGACGGCGTTCATCTTGGGCTTCATCGCCCTGACCGCCACGGCGACGCGTGGGGGAAGCAAGTGAGACCGAGGGAAGGAAAGCGTATGCTTACCACCAAGATCAGTCAGGGCATCATCAACCACGTCGCGCTCGTCCTGGACGGCTCCTCGTCCATGAGCGGACATCGCAACAGCGTGGTGAAGGTCGCCGACGAGCTCGTGGCCCACCTGGCCCAGCGCTCCAAGGAGATGGACCAGGAGACCCGCGTCACCGTCTACGTGTTCGCGGACACGGTGTCGTGTGTCATCTACGACAAGGACGTGCTGCGACTGCCGTCCATCAAGGACCACTACCGCGTCGGCGGCATGACGGCCCTGCGGGACGCCACCGTCACGTCAATCGAGGACCTCGCCCACACCTGGGAGGGCTACGGCGACCACTCGTTCCTGGTCTACGTCCTCACGGACGGCCAGGAGAACGCCAGCCGTCGTCACGGTCAGGGCGACCTGCAGCGCACGCTCGCCGGCCTCGCGGACAACTGGACGCTCGGTGCCCTGGTGCCGGACGCCACCGGCGTGCACGAGGCCAAGCGCCACGGCTTCGCGGCGGGCAACGTCACCACCTGGAACACCACCAGTGCCACCGGCGTCGAGGAGGTCGGCAAGGTCATCCGTGCCGCCACCGACACCTACATGACGAGCCGCAGCCAGGGCCGTCGCAGCACCAAGTCGCTGTTCCAGGTGGACGCCAACGCGCTCAACGCGAGTGCGGTCAAGGCGGCCAACCTCACGCCGCTCGACCCGAAGAGCTACGTGCTCATCCCGGTCACCGCGGACATGCCGATCAAGGAGTTCGTGGAGAACTGCACCACGAACTACCAGATCGGCAAGGCGTACTACCAGCTCAACTCCGGTCGCAAGCCGAAGGGCCGCGCCGGCGTGATCGTCCAGGGCAACAAGCAGGTCATCGTCCTGGAGAAGGCCACCAACAAGGCGTACAGCGGCGACGCGGCGCGCAAGCTGATCGGGCTGCCGGACTACGAGGTCACGGTGGACCCGATGAAGCTCAACGCGGACTACGACGTCTTCATCCAGTCCACGTCCCTGAACCGCAAGCTGTTCGTCGGGACCAAGCTCCTGATGATGCTGTGATCTACGGCTGGAGCTGGGGTGACCTGCTCGTCATCTTCGGGCTGGTGCTGTTCGTCAGCTTGGTGATCGCGATCATCTGGAACTTCGTCGCGATCGGCCTCGAAGAGCTGATGAAGGCGTGGCGGCGCCGACACCGTCGCCGGCACTGATGAACGGGTCACACTGGTGGCGTCTGGGTGGCGAGGAGTGGCTGTGCCGCGTCTGCGGCGAGCTTCCTCGCCACCCGGTGCATTGGTTGACGGGCGACGAGCCTGAGAGTCGGGTGCCACGTCTAGGAGGCCGCTGGTTCTCCCTGATGTGGCCCGCGCTGCTGGTCGGAGCCATCCTGGGGTCACTCGCCTCGATTCCGGTCGTCATGATGCTCATCTAGATGTTTACAAGAGACGAGTAACCTGATAGGTTACTCCTAGGACAGAGGAACAGGAAGAGAGGAGGGTGAGCATGCCCGCCAGCAACAAGAACCACAAGCCGAGCAAGGAACCGCAACGCAGCGCGCGTTACTGGGCCTACGTCGTCGGTGCGAACGTCCGTCGGCTGAGAATCCAGCAGAACCGCAGCATGGACGAGATGGCGCCGCTTCTGTGTGAGCGCGGCTTCGAGATCACCGCCAGCGGCTTGTCGCTCATGGAGCGGAACGTCGCCGCGGCCTTCGAGGTCCGCCCCGGACAGCAAAGTGGCTACGTCAAGGTCACCGTCGACCGCATGATGGCGCTCGCGGCAGTCCTGGGCGTCCACTGGGACGAGCTGCTGAGGGAGGACACGCTGTGACGCACGACCGAGAGCAGCGCGGCGTGAACGACCTGCCGCAGCTTCCCGAGGAGCTCACTCAGCAGCGTGACGTGCTCGACGAGGTGGGAACCTACCTGGTCACGTACACGCTCAAGAGCGGCGGCAACGCCTACAAGCTCACGACGACGATGCACGAGGTCGCCCCGAGCCAGCTCCTCGCCACGTGGCGGGAGGCGCGTCGCAACGACGACGTCATCACCTCTCGCGGCGCCAACGAGCACATCTCGTTCGTCGCTCGGGACGTCATGACGGTGCAGTTCCAGCCGCAGCGTTCGGACCAGCACGCGGCGCCGAGGGTGGTGCAGGCGTGAGCGAGATCCACTACGTCACCGGGGACGCCACTCAGCCGGTCAGGCGCGAGGGCGAGCACGTCGCCATCGCCCACGTCGTCAACGACGAGGGGCGGTGGGGACGCGGCTTCGTCGTCGCGTTGACCAACTGGGACGACGGCCCGGAGCGCGCCTACCGGCGGTGGCACCGGCTCGGGACCGACCCGCACGCCGGTGACTTCCAGCTCGGAGCGGCCCAGCTGGTGCCCTTCGGCCCGGGAGCGGGACGTCTCTGGGTCGCCAACCTGGTCGCTCAGCGGGGTTGGAGGCGCGGGGGAGATGACCCCCAGGCTCTCGACCCCGAGGCCCTCAAGCAGTCTCTGAGGGTCCTGCACACCAAGGTCTCGGGGCACTTCGGCCGGTTCGCGGCGCGGGTCGTCATGCCTCGGATCGGCTGTGGGCTCGGCGGCGCTCAGTGGAGCGACGTCGCCCCGATCATCCAGGAAGAGCTCGTGGACCGGGGCGTGGACGTGACCGTCTACTCCCTGCCGGGTCAGTGGGAGGAAGAGAAGTGAGCGGGAAGAACGAAACCGTGGAGCTGCTGCAGACCGCGGTGGAGATGACCCCGGCCATGAACGGGGTCACGGTGAAGGCGGCGCGGTTCAGCGGGAAGGTCACCGTGACGGTGACCGCCGCCTACCTCGGCAACCTGCGAGCGGTCCAGGTGGGTGTGCGAGACCGGCTGGTGAAGAACTTCGGCGTGGCACCCGGAGCCGCGGACACCATGCTTCGCGGCGTGGAGTGGGTGGAGCGGTGAGACCCCGTCGGCTGCGGCTCAACGACGTGGTGCGCGTCAAGTTGCCGGCGGACCTACCTCAGCTCATCGGCACGGTGATGAAGGTCAACCTCATGGGAAACATCGTCACCGTCGTCGGCGAGGACCTGCCGGAGGGCAGCGCCCGACTGCTGGTCAGCGACGTGGAGTTCATCCGTCCGGGGATCACCCGGCGGCAGATGATGCGGGCCAGGAAGGCCGCTCGATCGGAAGGAGCGTGGCCGTGACCGAGAACCGGCAGCCGCGCGAGGCTCTCCTGCGGGACCTCCCGGAGCCGCCAAACGAGGCGGTGAGTGACCTGATGGCGGCCATCCTGACCCAGGAGCACCTGATGACGCCGGAGGCGTATCGGAACACCATGCACCTGGCGACCACGGAGATCACCAACACGTTCCTCGACACCGCCTCGGTGGCGGAGCGGCTCGCGGTGCCGATGCAGCTGCTGCGGGAGCGGGCGGCGCGGCTGCGCAACCAGGAGCTGGACAGCGCGACTCAGAACGCGATGACCGCCGGCAAGCTCGGCGCCGGGCAGTGGGTGACGGAGCGGTTCCGCGAGATCACCGGTCCACACACCCTCGTTACGCTGATGAACCCGTTCCTGGTGTGTGTCAAGTGTGAGCGGCTGGTGAGCCGGTGGCACAACCCCGAGCTCTGCGACTGCTCCAGCATGCAGTGGTGGAACGAGGACTGCGGGCACGTGGCCGCCCTCACCAGCTACTGCTGGTCCTGGCACCTGGAGCGCACCTGCCAGTGTCTGGAGTGGGGGCACCGGGACACCCCACACGTGCCCGGTGTCTGGACCAGGGTGGAGCAGAACGAGGCGTCTGACGCCGCGATGCTGGCGACACGCTCGTGAGCCGCACCCTGGACGACGCGTGCGTCTTCTGCCGGATCATCATGGGCCTGGCCCAGGCTGAGGTCGTCCGAGAGTGGGCGACCGGTCTGGCCCTCGTGCCCCTGAAGCCGGTGACCGAGGGTCACCTCCTGGTGATCCCTCGGGAGCACGTGCCTGACGTCAGCACCAGCGGGTTGGTCACCGCCTCGTCCGCCGCGAACGTCTCCCAGCTCATCCGAGAGCGGAGCATGGGGGACGTCAACGTCATCACGTCACGTGGGACGACGGCGACCCAGAGCGTGTTCCACCTGCACTGGCACGTCATTCCCAGGCGGGTGGACGACGGACTCGCCCTGCCGTGGTACAGCGGCAGGGGCGGCAAGTGGAGGGGAGAGCACGGTGAAGCGTGACCTGAAGGGCGCGCGAGTGTCCCGGGTGACCAGCGCCGGAACGACCCAGGTGGGTTGGTGCACCGGCCTGCGCCGCGGGCTGTGGCGGGTGGAGTGGGACGACGGCACCGTCGGTACCTACCACCAGAACGAGCTGGTTCCAGTTCGAGAGGAGAGGAAGCGATGAGCGAGAGAGCGTGGCCACTCGGCGCCGTGTTGACGGTGACGACCGGCCGGATGGTCGCCGAGAACGGCATCGGTGACCTGTACGAGCTGCTGAACTGGCTGACGGGTGACGAGCTGTACACCCACCAGCTGGGCAGGGCCGCCGACGTGTGCGGTCCGTGGCTCGTGGAGCAGCACCCCGTCCTGGAGTGCGTGACCCTCCCGGAGGGCCGGCCCGACGCACGGGGGTGGTGTGACTGGCTGGAGAGCACCAAGGCGGCGATCGCGTCGGAGCTGACGCTGCGGCCGCTGCCGGCGGACCGGTGGACCACCCGCAACCCGCTCGACGAGCTGCTGGACATGCGGACGAGGAGCGTGCGGCTGTGAGCGACTCCACCTGGGCCAGGAAGCCCAACGAGACGGTGACCGAGTACCGCATGCGGTACCTGGTCAGGCACGAGATGCGGGTGGCGAAGATCTCCCAGGTGGAGATGGCCCGGCGGGTCGGCTGCTCCCGCGCTCACGTCAGCGAGATGCTGTCCGGCAGGGCGCTGTTCACCCTGAAGTGGGCTGAGCTGATGCTGAGGCAACTCGGCAAGCGGGTCCAGCTGGAGGTCGTCGACGCTGACCTGGACCTCGGGTAGCTGGCAGGGTGCTGGGTGTGTACACTCAGCACCCTGACTGGTACGATGAGGGCAGCAGTCAGGAAGCGAGACAGGAAAGAGGCAGGGTATGCCCAGGCAACGTGGGGACGACGTCGAGAACCTCGTCGTGGCGCTCGTCCCGGGAAGCGACAGCTACCACTCCGCGGTCGTCGGGCTGAACGTCCGACGGGTCAGACGTGAACGTGGGTGGAACCAGACCGAGCTCGCGGCGGCGCTGACCGCTCGCGGCTGGAAGTGCGCGCCGAAGATGATCTCCGCGATGGAGATCAACGGCACGTACGGCGGCAGGCGGCACATCCACGTCCCGGTGACGGTGGACCGGCTCATCCTCCTGGCGGAGGTCCTGCAGGTGCACTGGCTGTGGCTGATGGACGACAGCTGGGCGCTGAAGACGCGAGAGCGGCTCGCCCCGCAGGTCGCGTGGGAGGAGACCCAGGGTGGCGAGTAGCCAGGACCCCGAGCTGCAGCTGTGCCGCAGGTACGGCTGCAGGCACGAGGCGCGTGACCACGGCTTCCTCGACGGAAGGCCGTGCTGCATGAGGTGCAAGGTGGAGCGCCGGGAGCACCGGTTCGTGCGTCCGGGTGACGAGAAGAGGAAACGGTGAGCGAGAAGGTCGAGTGTGTGGCGGATGGCGCCAACCAGTCGCTGCACGTGGGTGACTGGGTGGCGGGGGTCCGCATCGAGCCCAGGGTGCACACCGTCGTCGGCAAGGTGCGGCGGTTGACCCCGACGACCGCCGTGATCGAGGTGACCTGGGTCTCCGAACCGGACCCCGGGCTGCGCGGGTTGGCGCTGCAGCAGCGCGCCCAGGTCGGCGGGGACACCCGCGTCGGGCTGGCGCGGGTGTTCCGGCTGGCGCCGGGCGCCGGCGAGGAGCAGCCCAACCTGCCGCTGCAGCGTGCCGTGGAGAGGGCCAGGGAGCTGATCGTCCACGCCGGCGAGGTCCGGGCTGAGACCGGCACCGGCAACCTCGTGGACGCGTACCGCGAGGCGATCCAGGTGCTGAGCGCCACCCGCGACGAGCTCGCGGCGGCGAACGCGGAGGTCGCCCGGCTGAGGACGCTGATCCAGGGCGACGGGCTGACGGAGGGGCGAGGGGAGTCGGTCCTGGACCGGCACGCCGTGCAGCTCCGGTACGCGTCGGCGCTCGACCGGGCGATGCCAGGGTTCGAGGAGAGCTCGGAGGAGGTCCGGCAGGTCGCCTGGGGGCTCGCTGAGGTCGTCCTCAGGGTGCGGGACCGGGAGCTGGGGATGCTCAGGCAGCGTCTCTCGCTGGACGCTGAGAGCCTGCTTGAGACGGGCAGCGAGCCGGAGGCGCCCGTCGGGGAGCGCGGGGTGGACCGGAAGCGAGCCACTCAGCTGACCCGGCTGCTGGAGCTGGACGCGGGTGTGACCTGGATGGACACGTTGATGGCGGTCGTCAAGCTCAAGGTGACCGCCGCCAGGGTGGGAAGCGCCGAGCGGGAGACGGCGACGCTCCGGGAGTGGACGCGGGTGGCCAAGTACGCCGTCGGCGCCAACGTGGAACCTGACCGGCTGGAGGCGCTCGCGGACTGGTTCGACCAGCTGGACCGGCTGCGGGCGGTGCCCGGGGCGCGTCCGAGCAACGAGGTGCAGCGGGACCTGCGCACCTGGGCGACGCTGCTGCGAGCGTCGGCGGCCGACGAGCTGTCGCGGCTCGGCCAGGAGATGGAGATGGACGCCGCCGAGGTGACGAAGAGGCTCGGGGAGGTGGACCGCGGGTGCGATGGCTGAACCGAGAGAGACGGCGCTGGCAGCTCTGTGACTGGCGCTGGCTGCAGGTCACCGGCACGTTGAACCGGCTGGACGGCTCGACGGTGGAGATCGAGGTCCCCAGGGTGGGCCGGGCGATCTGGTTGAACGGCGGCGACCACTACGGCTTCACCGCGTGGCGCCGCCGGGGCTCGCTGGACGTGGCGACGGGCTGGACCCGACGACCCAGGAACTGCAGGTGCGTCACCTGCAGGCACAACCCGAGAGGCGAGAGGAGGGCGAGGGGCTGATGGGCAGCACGTGGGAGCCGAAGATGGCGGTCGCGGCGGCGCTGAGAGAGGTGTCAGGGGTGACCGTGACGGTGGAGAACGGGAAGCTGGTCGCGCTGGTGAGCCGGGAGAGGGAGCTGGTCGCCCCCAGGCTGCTGCGGGAGGTGCTCGGGGAGAGGCTCGGGCGCCTGGGTCGCGGCGTGACCCTGGATGAGCTGACGCGCATGGTGGAGTGGAGGGTGCGCGGGTGAGCCGCGGTGGCAAGGGCCTGAGGTTCTGCGAGAAGCTGGGCGTGCACATCCACGGGCACGCGCTCAGCGGCCGGGCGGTGCGGCTCAGGTCGAACCTGTCCAGGGGCGGGGGCGGGGTGCTGGACGGCGTCGTCGTGCACAGCAGCAACCTGATGCACGTGTCGTGGAACGACGGCGGGTGCGGCGTGTTCGCGCTCGTCGAGCTGACGTGAACGAGTGAGCGAGGGAGACCGACGGGTGAGTGCCGAGAAGGAGGTCAAGGCGCGGCTGTTCGTGCGCCTCGGTCACCAGATGCCGCTGGCCAAGGAGACCCGGCTGAGCAACGAGTACGTCGACGCCTGGAAGTGCGAGAGGTGTGACGTGGTGCTGTGGGTGTCGGTGGACGAGTCGTGGCTGAACCGGGAGCAGAGGTGTCGCGGGTGAGCGAGTGGCGGCCGTGGGTGGAGACCAGGAACGAGCTGGCGGAGGCGATCGTCCGCGCCAGGACTGAGATGGCCGAGAAGCCGGTGGACCCGATCACGGCGACGTGGGCCTGGAGGGCGCTGAGGAAGCTGCACGTCCCGACGGCGGGGATCCGTCCCCTGATGCTGGCGATGCCGGGGGTGAAGACGACCTGGTGCACGGGATGTGACGAGACGTGGCCGTGTGCGGTGACCCAGCTGCTGGACGAGGCGGCCCGGGAGACAGCCGCCGTGGTGGAGGGGAAGGGACACCCGGTGGGGTGCGGGTGCAACGCGCCGTACCCGTGTGGACGAGAGGGAGAGAGTGATGTGGCGACTGAGGCGTGAGAAGAAGCTGCCGTGGCACGCCATGGAGACGTGGGGGGTGCAGGTCGGCACGGAGAGAGTGGGGATCTCCCCCGACGTCACCGTCGCGGAGATCCGGAAGCGACTGCCCGCTGAGCTGCTGCCGGAGTTCGAGGAGTGCGTGTCCACGACGTCGCTGCGGTACCTCGGGGTGCTGCTGTCGGAGTGGGCGCTTCCGCCTGAGAAGCTGCTCGCGTACCGACGCGAGATGGCGAAGACGTACTATCGCTCGGCGGCGGCTGACGTGAACGTGGAGGTCCCAGACGACCTCGACGTGAACGAGATCATGCGCACCCGAGGGGGGTGCCTCCTCGGTACGAGTGAGGTCTTCCTGCCGGTGGAGGAGACGTGAGCCGGTACACCGTGGTGATCGTCGACCAGGCGGGGTACCGCGCGTTGTCCGGCCCCACCAGGCGGCTGTTCGACGCGGACATGCCGAAGCTGGCCAGGGACCCGCGCCACCCGCCCGGGCTGAGAGCGAGCACGAGTGGCCGGGACACCTGGCTGGCGACCGTCGCTGACGGGGAGGTCATCATCCAGTACCGGATCATCGACAAGACGGTACAGGTACGGATCAACAGCGTGAGAGGACTGTGATGAGTGAGAACTGGAACCCGAACCAGGGGCAGAACGGCGTCCCGGGGCAGGGCGGGCGGTACCCGTACGGCCCGCCTGGGTACTGGGGTGCCCCGGCCGGGGCACCGGTCCCGCCGCCGAAGAGGCGACTGAGGGGGTGCCTGCTGACCGGGTTCGCCGTGGTTGGGGTGTTCGCGGTTGTGACGATGCTCGCGTACGCCGCAGCCGGCGGGGGCAAGGCGAGTGGGGTGCGGGTGGAGTCCAGCGCCACCCCAGGGGCACGCGCGACGGGAACGACGAGGTCGGCTCCCGCGCGAGCGGTGACCGTCCTGACGGAGCGCGGGTCGGGGATCAAGTCGACGGAGAAGTTCACCGTCCACGGGGACTGGGACCTGCACTACACGTACGACTGTGCCAGCTTCGGGTACCAGGGCAACTTCATCGTCACGGGGTCTGAGGGCCTGTTCGACGACTACGTGAACGAGCTGGGCGTGAAGGGCAGCGACGTCACGCACGAGCACGACGGTGGCACGATGTACCTGAAGGTGGACTCCGAGTGCAGCTGGACCCTCAAGGTGGTGGACGTCCCGTAGTCACTCAGTCACTCTCGAAGAGGAGAGGGACAAAGAGGACAAAATGGACAATTTGTAGATAATTCCACACACAGAATGTGATCGCCACCGGGTGCGCGGTGCACTCAGTCACCTAGCAAAAGCGTGGTGGGCCTCCACCCACCACGCGTGCTCAACCGAGTGGCTCGGCTCCCTCGCCCTGCGAGTGGAGCCGAGCCTGCCTGCCATCAGGCCGAGGCGAGCATCCTGACGATGTAGGAGACCGAGCGTGCCGTGCTCTTGAGTGCCTCCGTCTCCTGTGCCATCTGCTCGGTACGGACGAACGAGGTGCTCTGGCTCCTACCCGGGGCCATCACCTGCTCCGTAGCGTCCTCCACCCAGGTGCTGAGGCGGGCCTTCAGCTCCTCCTTGTCGGTGGAGGTAAGGCTGAGGGCCTGCACCTGGTTCCACGCCCGCACGAGGTGCTCCTGCAGGAAGATCGACTCGACGCTGCTGGTCTGAAGGGCGTAGCCACCCTCCATGCACTTGATCATGGCGACCTGGCTGTCCTTGAGAACGCGGCGGGCGGCCTCAGCCTCGGAGTCGATCCGCTCCTGGGCCTTCGCGAAGATGTCGATGGTCATGATCTTCCTTCTTCCTGTTCCTGTTCCTGCTTGGTAGTACTACCTTACCTTGGCCCCGGGTGTTTGTCCACACCCGGGGCCAAGATTCTTAGCGGGTCGAGCGGCCGAAGGTGATCTTGACCGAGGGGACCTCGGCCTGGGGGATCAGGTGGCAGCCCTGGTCCTCGAGTCGCTTGGCCATGGAGTCCAGCATTGTGGCCGTGCCCCGAACCGAGCCGTCCTTGTTGATGACGAGGTAGGTACCCACGTTGATCACTCGCTTCCTTGGTTCCTGGTTCCTTGCTGCTGAGGTCAAGCTTACCAGCCGAGGGCGCAGATGTCCACATCCTCGGCCAAGATCTTTCAGAGAACCGGCTGGTTCAGGCAGTTGTGGAGCTCCTGGCCGCTGTACTGGCTCAGGCACTCGGCGATGAGAGCCGTCCCGTCGGGGCTCGAGATCACCGAGCCGTCCGCGTTCTTGACGGTCTGAGCGTTCCGGTAGTCCAGTGCGAGGCAGGCCTCCACGTCAGCCTGAGCGACCTTGCTGCTGGTGCAGCCGACCGGCAGGGTGCGGCCGGCCTTGACGCAGACGACCTCGTACACGGGGCGCACCTGGCCGTCCCAGGCGAGGTGGCACGAGGCGTCCTTCTGGTTGGCCTTCAGCCACGCGGCGTACTCGGTGTTGTTGGGTACACGCGAGGCGCCGAGCTCGTCCGCCAGGTCCGCCTGGCCGTCGATCCACCCGTCGTTGTAGCCGGCGGTCTTGAGGGCCGGCTTGGCCGGCGCCGTGGCGGCCACGGGGGCGCTGTGGTGCAGGCTCTTGATGGCGTGGTACATGTCGAGGCCGGCGACGAACGAGGCGGCCGTGAGGGCCACGATGAGCGTGTTCACGAGGACGTTGCGGGTGCGGCTGCGGACGATCATGGTCTTCCTTCTCTCTTCCTGTTTCCTGCTTGGTACTACCTTACCAGCCGGCGGGTGTGTTGTCCACACCCGCCGGCAAGATCTTCTAGCCGGCGAGCGGCTCGAACAGGTTCGCGTGGAAGGTGCGCACCCGGGTGTCCCCGTGCATCTTCACGTCCAGGCGGTGCGTGGTCATTCCGAGCCGGCCGATCACCCGCTCGGTGAGCACCCGCTCCCCGACGACGATGGCCAGGCGCTGAGTGCCCAGGTGGCGAACCGTCTCGCCCTCGACGAAGTCCTTCTCCACGCGTGCGATGGTGACAGCCATGATCTTGCTCCTCAGTTCGCTTCCTGTTCCTGCGGTGATCAGCTTCCGGGTTTCCGTCCGGCGATGCGCCGGTGGCGGTTATCCCTCCCTGGCTGATGGTACCATCTTACCAGCTGCCGGGTGCGGTTGTCCACACCCGGCAGTAAGATCTTTCAGGCGAGCTCGAGACCCTCGTCCACGCCGCACTGCCCGTGCGCGATGATCGTCTCGCCGTCCCGGCGGAACATGCCGAGTGGATCAAGCTCGTCGTTGCCCTCGCCACAGAGCTGGCACTCGTTCTCGTCCATGCTTCCTCCTCAGTTCCTGTTCCTGGGTACAGCATACCACCGCCCGGGTGCGTTGTCCACACCCGGGCGGTGATCGTTCTCAGGCGTCCTGCAGGACCTTGGCCGCCGGCTCCGTGGCGACCTGGGGCGAGGCGAAGGCGACGCCGGCGGCGTGGCCCTGCCGGTAGGCGGCGTCGTCGTACTTCTGCGCCTTGGTGCTCTTCAGGTTGCCGTGGTTCTCGGCCATGTATTGGTCCAGCACCGTGGCCCTGTCGCGGAGCACGAGGGCCGTGGAGCCCGTGCCGTCCTCCGTCTCCATCTCCTCACGTCCCTCGGTGATACGGAACGCGATGCCGGCGCCGAAGCCCCGCATGAACCCCCGCCGGGCGTGGCATCCCGGGCCCGAGTGGTGACCGCCGGCCTCCCTCGCCTCCCGCGACTTCTTCCGGGACACCTCGTCCCCGAGGCGCTCCATCTGCAGCTCGACCACCGGCAGGAACGCCTTCAGGTTGTCGATGATCGACTGCTGGGCGAAGACGCGGAGGACCATCGTGTCCGCCTTGTAGCCGGCACCCTTCACCTTGTGGTGGAGGTAGAAGCACCGGGCACCCATGGCGGTGACGACGCTGGCGAAGGCGGCGACGCGGTGGGGAGCGTGACCACCCTGGACGTTGATCGGGTAGGTCCAGTCGACGATCTCCTCGTCGCCGTGCTCGAGGCCGGCCTCGGTCGCCTTCCGGCGTCGCAGCTCCTCCTCGGACACCGAGTGGCGGTCCATGAGGCGAGCGACGGCAGCCAGGGCCGCCTCCGCCTGCTCGTCACTGGACGACGGGTCCTGCGCGATCTTCATCGCGGCGGCGATCTTGTCCAGGATGCCCTCCCGCTTGCGGGCGGCCTTCTCCTCGTCCGTCTCCGCCGGCTTCTCCGCCTCCTCGGCCTCCGCCTGCTCGTCGGCGGCGAGGATGGCCTTGATGGTGTCCAGGACGGTGAAGACGATGGTCTTCGCGGTGGCGTCCTTGAACGTGATCGTGTGTCCGTTGCCGCGGGCGAGCACCCAGGCCTTCTCGTCCTTGTCGTAGGTCAGCGTCCACGCCTCGCCGCTGTACCCGAGGTCGTAGTGGCCGTCACCCTTGGTGATGTCCAGGCCCTCGACGGTGGTGGTCTTGCCGGCCTTCAGGTTTCCGAGGTTCATGATCTTCCTTCTTCCTGTTCCTTGTTCCTGCTTGATGTTACCATCTTACCAGGCCCACCCACACTTGTCCACACCCAATGTGACGAGTTTCCAGGTGTGGGCGAGCCTGGCTAGACGATCACTTCTTCGTCGGGACGGCGCGGCTGAGCGACTCCAGCTTCATCACGTCCGCAACCGCCCTCCAGAAGGTGCGCGTGGACTGGCCGGCCGGCTGGCCGTCCTTCATGAAGCACCACGCCCTGCCGAGCTTGACGGCACCCCAGTTCTCGCCCAGCTTCTCGCCGATCAGCTTGACGAGCTCGCCGCCCTCCACCTGCGTGGGGTTGTTCGGCGTGTGCTGCATGAGCGTGATCTTGCGTTCCATTTCCTGGTTCCTTCCTGTCCCGCTGTTGGTACCATCTTACCAGGCCCGCCCGCGATTGTCCACAACAATCGCGGACGAGCCTGACCAGACGTCCTAGCAGAAGACGGCGTCCAGCCACTGCAGCGCCGGCATGCCGTCGATGGTGGCGTGTGCCCCGTCGGTGGACACCCACACGTCCGACTCGTCGAGGGTGGCGTCCACCAGGCCGGCCACGCTCAGCACCAGCTCGCCCACGTGGGCCTCCAGCACCAGCTGCCACGCGGCGGCGTTGGGCTCGTCCCAGTTCAGCTCGGCCACGCCCACGCTGTCCCTGGCGTGCTCGATGGCGGCCGGCTCGGACATCTGCGGGTAGCTCTGACGGACGTCCTCGACGACGAGGCGGATGGCGGTGGCGAGGTCCATGGTCTTCCTTCTCTCTTCCTGTCCTGCTGTTGGTACCATCATACCCTGCGGCGGTGACAATGTCCACATGTTTACGTGGACACTCTCGTCGCCGGCCGGCCTCGTGAGAGGCCGGCGGCTGCCTGCCTGCTAGCGCTGGCAGGGCTGGCTGTGCGGGTGCGCGAGGCGGCCACAGTCGAGGCACGTGTGCGAGAGACAGTGCTGGCCGGTGGGGAGCGTGCGACAGTTGCGACACGCTGCCACCTGGGCGGCCGTGGCGGCGACGAGACGGGTGTAGAGCGCGGAGACGGGCACGATGGTGGACATGATTCCTGTTCCTTCCTGTCCTGCACTTCCTGATGGTACCATCATACCCTGGGTGGGTGCGGTTGTCCACACCCACCCACAAGATCTTTCAGGCGGCGAGCTCGACGGAGACGATCTCCACCACCCAGGTGCCGGGGCGCGTGCCCAGGACCGTCCACCCGGTCTGCTCGGCCTCCCAGGAGCTGCGTGCCTGGACCGTGGTGCTCACCAGGGTGTGCCGCATGCTGGGCTTGATGTCCTTGGCGGTGACGATGTACGTCTGCATGATCCACACTCGCTTCCTGGTTTCCTGCACTTCCTGATGGTACCATCCTACCCTGGCCGGCGGTGTTTGTCCACACCGCCGGCCAAGATCTTTCACGCCAGCTGCAGGCGGTCCTCCGCACGCGCCCTGCCGAGCTCGTCCAGCGCCTCCTCGTAGGACTCCCACAGGCCGGCCAGGAACGTGAGGATGGCCGGCATCTCACCCAGGATGCGGAACGTGCAGACCTCCCCGAGCTGGGCGCTGGTGGCCTCGACCTCCACGTCGCCGGCCGGCGTGTGCTTGTGGCCGAGCAGGCCGGCGTGCGCGGCCTCGTCCTCGACGGGAAGATCCACCTCGAGCGCGTAGTACGACATGATCACTCGCTTCCTGTTCCTGTGCACTTCCTGATGGTACCATCCTACCCCGTGGCGGGGTGTGTGTCCACACCCCGCCACAAGATTTTTAGCCGGCGACGCGGGCGCCGCCGTCCTCCACCGGCCGCAGCAGGCCCATCGCCTCGTCCAGCGCGGAGTCGTCCTGCGCCACGTACTCGACCAGCAGCCAGACCACCACGGCCGCCTTGGGGCCGCTGACCCTGGCCACGGGGTTGCCGCCCGCCGGCCCGCTCGGTTCCACGAGCTCGACCATCACCGTGCCCAGGTCCTCCAGGCCCTCGCGCTCCCACGGACCCTCGTCCGCGCCCATCACGTCCAGCTCCAGGGTGACGTCCACGTTCGTTTCCTTCCTGTTCCTGTTCCTGTTCCGTGCTGTCTGGTACAACCTTACCAGCTGCGTACGTGCTTGTCCACACCCGCGGGACCTGGGTTTCCGCCGGCCCCCGCTGGGCCGGCCCGGTTATCCCTGCTGTCCTGCTGTGTCCAGCATACCACGCCGGCCTGTACTTGTCCACATCAAACTCGACGTGTTTTGCTGTTTACATATCACGCCGGCTCTGGTACCCTGGACAGGTACAGGGAACGCCAGGACCTGGCCTGCCCGAAAACCGAGCCACCTCCACTTCGACCCACCTGGACCCGCTATGCCCCTGATGTCCGATTTGTCCGCCCATGACCCTTGTGTCCCCCTTGTCGCCACTGTCCTCCACGCCTCCCAGATGTCCCGTTTGTCCCAAATGTCCACCGGCCGGCCCTCAGCCAGCCACTGGCCGGCAGAGGTCACTCAAAAATTTTTGCGCGCGCCGTGCACGCACACACCACACGCCGCTCACTCACCAGGCTCGCTCGCAGCCACGCACGGCTGCACCCACCGTCGCGCCCAAGCCACCACGTCCGCCTGGCTCGCCCGCACCAGGAGCACGCCATCGCCGCCGTCAGCTGGCCGCAGCGCATCCGCGTACGACTCCACCGTCACCAGACCCGCCTCGACCATCGCGCCCACCAGCTCCAGCGCCGGCACACCCAGCTCGGCGGCCAGCTCCCCGAGCGTGAAGCCCGGCTCGCCCTGTGATTCCACGCCAACTTCCGAGCTCACGCTCGTCGCCTCACTTTCCGTCTCCCGGCGACACCGACGTCGCCTCGCTTTTCGTCTCCCGACCGACACGTCGTCACCGGGAAACGTGACTCTCAACGTGATTCCGCGCGGACTTCCCGCACTCACCGTCACGTTCACCGCACACTTTCAGGATCACGGGGCATCCCCTGGGGCCTGGGCCTGCCGCGCCTTCCACTCCTTCTTGACCGCCGCCAGGCACGCCTTGCACCGCGCCTTGTATCCGGACCTCGTCGTCTTGTCCCGGCCGAAGGCGTCCAGCGGCTTCACCTCGCCACACCGGGTGCAGGACTTCGCGTCCAGGGCCACGGACAGCGGCGCCACAGTCGCTGGCTCCTTGACCACCGGCGGCACCGGCTCCAGGTCCTCCAGCGCGAGCAGCACCGGCTCCGTCACCGCCCCGACGGGCACCTCGACGAGGTCCGCCGTCGCCAAGTCCCCGCCGCAGTGTGCCGTCGCGTACGCGTCGACCGCCGCCATCAGCTCGTCGACGACCGGCTGCTCCACGGACCAGCCTGAGGCGGCCCAGGCGGCCCGCTCGACGTCCTCTCTCGTCACCATTGACGTGCACCTCTCTCCCATGAGTGCATCCTAGCAAAGACGCTAGGTTACTGGTCAGTAACTTATTCAGGCCTACGCGTGCAACACTGGTCACTCGTGGCTGCCTCGGGCAGGTTGAACGCCCCTCAGGTAGTTACTCCTTCCCTCCCCCTCAGCCCCAGTGAGACAGGCACTCATCACGCCCTGGGGCTGTTTCCTCCCCACCCTCCTCATCTTCCTCGAAGAGCTCACCCTCGTGACTCATCCCGAGGTGCACCACCAGACCCTGCTCCCCACGGCACGTCTGCCCGCACAGGGGGCACTCCCGGTCCGCCTTGTCCATCCTCGCGTGCCGCTCCCTCTGCGCCTCGGCGATCTTGGCCCGGTGCTCCGCTGAGGTCACGCTGCCCTTCCGCCTCGCCACGTCTGCCTCCTGCCTTGGTCTTCTGGTCCTCTTGGTCTTTTGTGCCTACTACGACTGCAGCTAATATGCATACTGCTACTACCTAGGTAAGAGAGAAGAGAGAAGAGAATAATGAGTAAGGACTCCTAAAAGACCAAAAGACCAAGCAGACTAGCATCTACCAGGTAGATCCATGATCAACTTCTCTGGTCTTCCGTCTGGTCCTCCGCGGTCTTCCCCTCCGCTCTCCCCGGTCTTCCCCCCTAAGACCACACTCTCACCACGTCATACGGCCTCAGTGAGCCCGCATCATCATGTCGGCGAACCCGCCTTGGTCTTCCCGCCTGATCCGGATCCCCCGAAGACCCCGCGTTCGGGTCTTTCCCTTGGCGTCCGTCTCCCGGATGATCTCCACCCCGTCGAGCTTCTCCAGCATGGCGTAGAACTTGTTGCGGCCCTTGACGTACCGCAGGTCGCTGTCGGGCTGCATCCGCAGGTGCCAGGCCTGGTACGCCTCCCAGATCGGCCCAGGCCCACTGAGAACGGCCTGAGGGTCGAACTCGCACTGCTCCTCGAGGAACACCTCGTACAGGTCACGGTTCTCGTTCTCATAGCCGGTGAGCGCCTCCCGCATCTCCCGCGTGATGACGAGCCCCGTCGCCGACTGTGGCTCTCGCCACGCGACGTACCACTCCCGCCACCACGCGACCAGGAACGCCGTCACCGCCTCCAGCTCGTGCGTCAGGATGTGGCCCTTGATGTCCCACTGCTTGTCCTTGGGCACCGGCACCGAGCTCACCTTGTACAGCGCGAGGCGGTTGCTGATCTGCGGGGTGAGCCTCGCCTTCGGCAGCTCGTTGGTGGAGACGTTCAGCTTCCACGTCACCTGCACGTCCATGAGGTCTTGCTTCATGCGGCGCAGGGAGACGGTGGTGCCCTCCGGGTTCACGAAGCGGAGGATCTGGCCCTCGTCGAGGTGCTGCGCCTCCGTCAGCTCGTTGACCACCACCATGCGCATCCCGGCGAGCCGGGACTCCTCGGCGTCGTGACGGTCCCCACGCATCTTGATCAGCAGGGTGGGACGTCCACCGAGCCACGACAACTCGTTCCCCATCGCCTGCCCGACGATCTCCAGGACCTGGTTCTTGCCGATGTCGGTGGCACCCTCGATGACACCCATCTTCTTCTCCGGGTTCGCGCCGTGGAGCTGGTAACCCAGCCAGCGCGTGAGAGCGGCCATCCGCTCGGCGTGCCTCTCCTCCGTGACCTCACCGGGGGCGGCACACATACGGTGGATGAGCTCGTGGAAGCGCGGCGCCGCCGTCTCCAGCGGTATCTCCGCCAGCGCCTGGTTGAGCGGGACGCTGACGCGGTGAGAGAGCCGGTCCTCCTGCCGGTGCGGCCGCAGCTCCCCCGTTCGCACGTCATACGTGCCGTTCGGGAAGTTCAGCAGGTATGGGTCCCGGTTGAAGTCGAGCGGCGCCGCCTGCGTGCAGATCGGCGACACCGCTCTCACCACCCCGTGCAGGCCGCTGTTCTTGAACACGCCGTACCAGGCGCGCATGGAGGCGACCTGCCGACGCGCCTCCGCCATCTCGTCCCGGTTGCCGTCTCGGGTGACGATGGTTGCCCAGGCGTCGCTCTGCTGCACCGCCGTCTCCACCGCGTCGTTGACCTGCTTGGACAGCTCCCGGGTGCGGCGCCACACCTCCTCGTGAGCCTTCCCGTCGTCCACCCACGTGCCGAGCTCCGTACGATACACCTTGAAGCGCTGGGTGTCCGGCAGCCACGTAAGCACGTCCCCGAACAGGTCCACCGCGAGCTCCGCCATGCCAGCCTGGTCGCAGGTGTACGGGGTGAGCATGTCGTAGACCAGGTGACGCGGTTCCACGTTCTCGTCCCCGCCCCCACCCTCCCCCACCGCGGCCTGCGCCTCAGTCGGCGCGTCCCACCGTCCCCGTGGCCGCGACGCCAGGTTGATGGCCGTGAGGCTCGGTTCAGGCAGGTCATCCAGACTCAGCTCTGAGTCGTCCTCGTCGAAGATGTCACTCACGCGCCCACCCCTCCCACGCTCATCCTCACGTTGCGGATGTGCTTCCGACGTGCTGAGTCCATGGTGTCGAGCGCCTTGCGGCGCTCCAGGTCGTCGGTCGGTGCTGCCGCCTCCAGGACGGCCTCAACCACGTGATCAAACTCCCACCCACCCTCCATGAGGTTGAGCGTCGCCTGGTAGATGGCGTCGTTCCAGCCACCGTGCAGGTTACCGAGCCTCACCGCCTCCAGCTCCAGGTCAACCCACCGCGCGAGGTAGCCCTCGTTCTCACGTCCGGGAAGCTGGGACTGATACTTCACCTGGACGCGGAGCTTGTCGATCTTCTGTCGCCTGCGACGGCCCAGGGGGAGGAGGTGGTCCTCCAGGCGCTGCATCCACTGCGCCAGCCAGTCCGGCAGCTCGATCACCGGCACGTCCTTGACGACGCGGTAGCCCTCGGTGGGCGCGGTCGCCACCCAGTTGTTCTGCCCGGCGATGACATCCACCCGCCACTCGTCCCGGTGATGCTTGGTCTCCAGGGGGAAGCGCGGGTTCTGCCGGTACATCAGGTGGAAGCCACCCGACTTCGTCTGCACGGTGAAGGTGGTGAGCTCCTTCATCGTGTGGCCCAGCCGTTCCACCTCGCGCCGGAGGTCATCCACCCCGCGCTTGGTCACCGCCGGCTTGAGCTCCTCCAGCCGCGCGGTGTTGCCCACGGTCACGAAGCCGGTCTCCGCGTCGTACCTCTTCACGTCGCAGTCCAAGATGACCAGGCCGGACTGCCCAGCCAGGAGACCGACGTCGAGGCCCTGAGCCAGGCACTCGTGGGCATCCGACCAGGTCATGGAGACCCCAGACCAGTAGATCAAGCTGTGCTCTCGCTCCTCCTCGGGGCTTCCCACCAGGTGCTCCGGGAGCGAGACCCTGGCCTTCCGAGGGGCATTCTCTGTGGCTCGCTTGAGTGGGATGAAGGACCACTCGTCGTCGCGATGTGCGGGTGCGCTGGTCGCTGCCCCCCGCGATGCGGTAGAATCACCGATATCGGGTGCCACCAACAGTCCTTTCGTGGATGTACAGCCACAGGGTATATCTTGCCGAGGACCGTCTCGCATCGGCTGCGGTGACGAGAAACGAGGGACGCGGCCCCACGCCGCGTCCTCGTTCTCACATCTTGTCGCGGATCTCCCGCAAGATGTTCCGGATGTTGATCAAGGTGAACTCCGGCTGGTTCTGCTCTTCCGCTTCGAGCGTGTTCACGATCCGCGCGAACTCCGGACACTCACTCACCGGCACCAGCACCTTCTCGTGCCCCAGACCGATGATCATCGGCATGGCACGCATCGTACCGGGCACCAGGAACCACGCGACGATGGGCACCTGCCACCGCTTCCAGTTGTCGAGCGCGTTCTTCTCCGCGTTCTTGGCACCCGGCAGGGTGTTGTCGAGTTCTGCCATCAGCCACGGCATCGCGTTGGGAATGATCTGAGCAGTGTCCACTGAGCCCCTTATCAGTGAGAAGAGATAACGAAAGCACCACCTGAGGACGACCTCAGGTGGTGCCTCCGTGTGTTCAATAGTATCTTATGAGTGATCAGGGGTCCATCCCTGACCAGTCTGATCAGTCGTCGGCGTCGGTGTCGCCGGCCATCTCCGCGAGGGCCTTCGCCGTCTCGGTGGGCTCCACCGGCTCCCACTCCTTGACCGCCTTCAGCATCACCTGGCGGAAGCTCCGCCAGAAGCGCGGCAGCTCCCACGAGTGCTCCGCCGCGATCTCGGCCAGGTCCCAGTCCAGCTGGAAGGTCTGGCACCCGGCGGTGACGTAGTGGTTGCCCACGGCGTCCGCCCGGTAGATCGTCACCGGGTCCGGGAAGAGGCCGTCCACGACGATGACGTGGTCCGACTTCTCGACGCGCGCCCTCCGACGGATGCTGCCGTGGTGGAAGTTGCCGCCGCTGAGCTGCGCGCCGTACGCGACCATGGTGTGTCCGCGGAGGGTGACGCTGCCGGACAGCTTGGCGCTTCCCTCGACGCAGGCGTTGTCTCGCACCTCCACCGCGTCGCTGAGGTGCAGGTCACCATACAGGTAGGCGTCTCCCGACACCTGGACGTTGTCGGTGAGAGTGGCGTTGCCGCCCACCGAGGCGCGCTCGTAGACCGACGCGGAGCCTCGTACGATCACGCGACCGTTGACGCGCGCGTCTCCGAACACCCGGGCGCGGTCCATCACGGTCGCGCGGTCCTCCACCCACGACTCGTCTTCCTGGTCCAGGCTCACCCCGAAGCCGCGGTTGCGCTGGCTCTCGTGGTCGTGGCCCGGGTACTGCAGCCAGCCGCCGAGGCTTCCCTCACGGGTGCGGATGCAGTGCGCCCCTCGGACGTCTCGGGCGGCCTTGATCTGCCAGAGCAGCTTGCCGTCCACCTCCCGGGTCTCCCCGGTGACGACGTACTTCCGGCCGTAGTGCTCGTACTGCCCCATCTCGTCCTTCTCTCTTCCGGTTCCTTCCTGGTCTTGCTGGTACCAACCTACCAGTCGCCCCCTCGTTTGTAAACACCCTCACCAGCCACCTTCGTCGTCACCCTCGTCCTCGTCACCCTCGTGGTGCTCCACGAACGCGTTCTCGAGGCCGTGGATCACCGCCACGACCAGCACCGCGCACCCCGAGCAGACGTCCAGGGCGCGCCACGTCCCGTCCAGGCTCTGCTTCACCAGGAAGGCGGCGGTGGCGCGCTCCCCGCACTTCAGACACGGGTGCACCTCGTCAGCGACACGGCGGTACAGCATCTCCCCGCGGTTGTGCGGCCGCACCCCAGGCAGAGCCGGCAGCAGCGTCGGCTCCGCCTCAATCGTCGCCAGCAGTCCACGGATCGCCTCCACGTCGTCCATCAGTCGTCCTCCCCACACAGACAGCTCTCGTTCTCCCGGCACGTGCCCACCCACACGCAGGCGCCGCCGCAGAACTCACTCTCACACGGGCCGTACAGGCCACCGTTGACGCAGAGCCAGTCGTCGCTGACGGTGTGGCCGCAGCCGCACCGCTTGCCGTAGCTCTTCTCAGGTGCCACGTCAGTACCTCACCACCACGAGCTTGTCCTTGGCCCGCGTCACCGCGGTGTACATCCACCGGGCGTAGTCCTGGGGGTTCTCCTCCAGCACCAGCACGTTGTCCCACTCCGAGCCCTGCGCCTTGTGAGCGGTGATCGCGTAGGCGTAGTCCCACAGCCGCGCGCCCACCGGCCGCTCGTTGAGCGCCAGCTGGGCGGGACGGCCGAACTGGTCGTTGGCCACGTTCGTCACCAGCACCTGCCCCACCCCCTCGAGGTTCACCACGAGGTCACACGTCTTCGCCCGCGTGGCCAGCACCGCCGTGACGGTGCCAGTCTGCCCGTTGAACACCGGGACGGTGTCCCCCAGGTCGAGCGAGCTCATCGTCGCGTTGAGTCCGAGCGGGTTCCGTACCAGGGGTGCCAGGCACCGGGACAGCGCCACCACCTGGTCACCCGCCCGCACCGGCCCGTGGCCGTGGAAGTTCTTGTTGATGTTCGCGCGGAGTTTGTTCCAGGGGCACACGATCGCGGGTCGCTGGGCACCCTCACCCTGGTACCTCTCCGGCCTGAGGAGCTCGCCGACGCCTGCCCCGGTCCTGGGCACCACGACCGTTCGCCCGTCCCCGTACGAGCCCACCGGCGGCTTCTTCCCGTCCCGGAAGGCGAGCGCCACGTCCACGATCCCCGACGTGTCGTTCTTCTGACGGTGGTTCTCCGTCAGCGACACGTGTGGGTTCATCGTCCACGCGTTCATCTTCGCCTTGACGGGTGGGAGCTGCCCGTGGTCGCCCACCAGAAGGAGCGGCACCCCGAACACCCTGAGCCTCTCCACGTCCTCCTCAGACACCATCGAGGACTCGTCGAGGACCAGCAGGTCACACGCCCCGGTGAGGTACGGCCGATCTTCCCACCGCAGCTGCTCGTCCACGACGCAGTCGTGAGCGGCACCCGCGTTGCACGGGTCGAACCGCATCGGGCAGTCGCAGTCGCTGTCGGTCGGGTGACCACAGCCACCTGGCTGCACCGCGAGCCTCACCGGCTGCCGCGTCCGGGTGCAGACGTACCGCACGTTCGGGTAGTACGCCAGGGAGTGGAAGGTGTTGACACGCTCCTGAGCGCCGGCGTCGAGCTTCCCGCGCAGCACCCTGGCCGCCTTGTGGGTGGGCACGCCGTACGTCACCCGGCACGCCAGGGCGGCCTCCAGCCACCGCATGACGGTGGTCTTGCCGGTCCCGGCGACGCCACCCATGCTGAACACCGGGGCGTCGGTTCCCTGGCCGTGGGTGTGCTCGTACGGCGCGCACTGCTCGTCGTCACAGTGCCTGACGTTGCCCTCCACGCCCTGGAACCAGGCGGCGATGCGGTCAAGCGCCACCACCTGGTCCGGGCTGAGGTCCCGCATCCGCAGCATCAGTCCCCCTGTCGCTGCCGAGGAACGTACGCTTGAAGCTCGTCACGGACCTCCAGGTCAGGCTGGGGACCACGCGACGTCGGGAGCTGCTTGACCACCTTACGCGCCCACGTCTCCTGCGGCTCGCTGAACCGCCGACGGAGCAGCAGAAGCAGGGTGGTGATCATCTCCGGGCAGCTGCACCACGGCGTGTGACCGCGCTTGTGGTGCCGTCGCTTCAGCCTTCGCGCCTTGTAGAACGCGTCGTGCTTGCTCACTCGTTCTCCTCGTTCCGGCGACGGCGCTCCCGCAGCTCCTGGATGACCCAGTTCGGGGTGCGGCCGACCTCCCGGCGGTCGCTGCCGCGGCGGTGGTCCTTGCGGTACTCGTTCCGCAGCATCCGCTTCTTGAACCGCTGCATCTCTCGCTCCTTCCTGCTCGCTTCCTGGGTACAGCATACCAAACGGGACGCCAGGTGTACACACCCGACGTCCCGTTTGTCTCAGCCGTTCAGGCCACGCGGCAACTTGCTGGCCACCGCACGTTCAGCCATCAGCCGCTCCTCGCGGTCTCGGTTGGCCGGCTTGGTGACGTACAGGCTGCCGGGACACGTGGTGTAGCCCTCGTAGAGGTGCGTGGCCACGAAGTCCTGCCTCCCGTCGGTGGTCTCCCTCGCCGGACGGTTGCACAGGAAGTAGGGACACCTCATCGCCTGGTCCCCATCCCGCGAACCGTGGCTGCGCTGACGCCGAACTCCACCGCGAGCTCCTCCGCGGTGTTGCCCTCGCCACCCTCCCTGTAGCGTGCGACGATTTCGTCACGCTGCTTGGGGGTCAGCTTTCCCTTGACGTGGTTGTGGACCCGCCACCCCGGCCCGCGTTCGTTCCACGCGCGCTGTCCCTCGTTGGCCATCACTTCACCACCGTGAGCCCGGTCGCGTCAGCCACCGCCACTCGGAAGTCCCGGCGACGGGACTTGTGGTAGCCGCCGGCCTCGGAGCGGAAGGTGTACTGCGCGCCGAGACGCCGGACGGACCACTCCGTCTCCAGCATCACGGACACCTTCTCCATCGCCGCGTCCATCTCCTCCTGGGAGGGGTGGGCCGGCGTGTCCGTCAGGTTGATGAACTCCGCGTCCCTACTCGTCATTCGGATCCGTCTCCATGCTTCGCATATTGTGCACGAGGTCGGTCACGAGGTCTGAGGCGAAGGCCTCAGCCGGCGTGCGACCGCGCTCGTGGACCACCGCCAGCTCCGCGCCGGTCTCGTCGCGGAGCACCACCCGCCCACCCTCGATCTCGAGGGTCGCGTACACCCGGGTGGTCACTTCTGCGCCACTCGTGCGCTGATGCCGATGACACCCAGTTCCTGAACGCGCAGCTGCGCGTCCAGTGCGCTGCGGTACTGCTCGATCACGGGTTCGTTCTTCTCCGTGTCGAACCAGTGCACGAGCCACCCCTTGGCTGCCACCACCGACTTCACTTCCTTGTCGTTGCGACGACGCTTGTGCTTCGCCATCCTCGTTCCTTCCTGAACGCTTCCTGGGGCAGACCCTACCAGGTCTGCCCCAGGATGTCCACAAGTTAGTGCCAGCACTTCATGAGCTGCGACCGCAGGTTCTTCGCGGTGCGGAAGGAGTGGCTGCCCTGCCGTACCGTGTGCGCGTGTCCCCCACAGGCGCAGCGGCACGTGAACTTGGCGTTCTTGTAGGTGATGTCCCACCCGTGGCCCTCGGCCTCGTTGAGTACACGCTCTACCTGGTCCTCGTTGTGCCTGGGACGACGCGGTGTCATGTTCCCTCCAGGGAAGTCGCTTCCTGTTCCTGCTGAAGCCTACCTTACCAGACCTGATCACAAATGTCCACAATCGCTTGGGTGTGTACATTCTCGCCTACGTAGGTATAAGGTCGGCCCAGCAACCGAACAGGAAGGGAAGGAAGAGACGTGAACCACAGCCTTCAAGTCATCTGGCGCACCGACTCCGTGAAGCGGCGTGCCTACCTGGACCGCTACCCCGGTCTGACCGGCGACGTGAAGACGCGGGAGAACGACGACACCCACGTGGACTTCACCGTCACCGGGCCACTCGCGACGCTGGCTCTCTGGGTGCTCCGCGAGCACTGTGACAACGATCTCGAGACCGCTCTCGAGGTGCTCAAGATGGCCAACCCGGACGCCTGCCACGACGAGCGGTGCAACCGTTGCGGTCGCACCGGGATGGCCAAGACGCCGGTCACGCTGTGTGAGGACTGCGACTTCGAGGTCACGTCGGTCCAGGCCACCGCGCTCCTGGAGATCCAGGAGAAGCTCGCACCGGTGACGTTCACCGCCAACCCGAAGCGCACGCAACTCTGAGGGTGTTTACACGAGACCCAGGGTCTGGTAACCTGGGTCTCGTCAGGAACAGGAACAGGAAAGAAGGGTGACATGGCCAGGCCGGAGATTCCTCACGTGACTCGGCACAACGTCCGAGTGCACCCGATGTTCGCCAGGGGCGGCAAGCACTACGACCCGAAGCACATCATGTATGTGGTCAGCGTGACGCGCACCAACTTGCCGCAGAGCCAGAACCTCGCCGGCTTCGTCATCGTGGCTGCCACCAGGTGGCTGCGAGACTGGCAGGTGGGTCGCCGGGTCGGCATCTACGCGGGTGTCAACGACATCCAGGTGGAGGGTCAGATCCGCGGCATCGTCAAGGTTGAGAACAACCAGGTCTTCGGCGCCGTCCCGAACGTGTCCATCCCCTTCTGGACAGTCAAGTAGGAGGAACACCTTGAACCCACAGCTCGTGACCCTCGCTGACGGGAACCTGCAGACCGACGTGAGCAACCTTCCGTGGTGGGGGCAGCTCGCGGTCGCTCTCGGCGCGATGCTGCTCGGCGCGGCGCTCGCTCATCTGGATTCCCACGTCGACAGCGGGTTCCTCACGATCGCCGGCTGGATCATCGGGGTCGCGGGGATGGTGCTCGCCATCACCGTGATCTTCTGAGTCACCGTCAACCGACCACACCCAGGGAAGGACAGCACGTGGACACCGAGATCAACAACCTTCGCGTCATCAACCACGACAACCGTGGGACCACCGAGGTGCCGTTCGGCTTCGTGTACTTCAACGACCACACCCGCGTCGGCTACACCGGCACGAAGGGCGCCGACGCCGCGATGACCGGTGGTTGGGAGACCGTCACCCCGGACCACGTCGAGGTCGCCGACCGCTACCTCTACGAGAAGGACCTGCTGCGCGCCAGCTGATCGTGGCGGAGAGCACGGCACGTGGGTCCCGTTCGTCGTTCGTTGAAGACGAACGGGACCCAGCTGTGTACCCCCAGGCCTTGGTCTGGTACTATGTACTCAGCAGGCAGGAACAGGAAGAGGAAGAGAGATGATCACCGTGAGTGACAAGCAGGAGAGCACCGGCATCAAGGGTGCGGACGACTTCCGCGCCGCCGCCCAGGCACTGGACCTGACCGTGGAGACGCGCGTCGTCAACTCGGAGGCCGTGTACTTCGAGCACAACGGCGAGGTGATGATCCCGGCGTCGAAGAACGTGATGCTGACGGTCACCATCCCGGTGCCCCAGGAGCTGGGCAACAACGCGCTGACGCTCGAGGAGCGCAGCGTCCTGCTCAGCGTCTGCTGGAAGCTGGACCTCAACGGGCGTGCCCGTGGCCGGTGGATTCTCGGCAACTACCGCACCCTCGGGTACACCGAGGACATGCACATGCTCAAGCGGTGCTACAGCCGTCTCGAGCTCATGAACCGTAGCCTGCAGCAGCTGCGCCGCTTCGCGGAAGAGCGCTAGTTCACAGGGAGATCTTCATCTGGTAACGTGAGAGCCAGGAATTGACGAGAAGAGAGGCACAACCGTGACAAACCAACCCCAGACCATTCGCGTCCGAGACGCGAGCCGCACCCTCGAGTTTGAGGGCACGATGCTCAGTGACGTGAGCACCGAGACCGACCGGAACCCGCGCTGGACGGAGATGGAGCTGTACAAGGTCGATGACGGCCGGTACGTGCTCAGCATCGTCGGCCGAAGCGTGGTGTTTCACGAGCACGACAGCCAGTGCAACTCGGGTGTCCCGACCCAGGTGTCCAGCCTGACGTCGGAGTTCCTGGAGGAGCTGGAGCCGTGCCAGCGGTGCTCCCCGCCGGAGCCTGAGGACCTCGCGGGTACGCCTACGATCGACCTGGAGGCGGACCGGCACACGGTTCACGTGTGCGCCGACGCCAACGCGGTTGTGGACAAGCTCCGCAACCCGAAGACCACGTCCCCCAACGGCACCGGGCTCATCAGCGGTCCCGGTCAGCGTCTTCTCGCCATCGCGGCGAGCGTGGACGACGGCATCAAGAACGCGGTGACGGTCGTCGACCGGATCTGACGCGGCTCGCCGCGCTGCGTCGCAGGTGCTCATCACCCGTGGCGCGGCGCGGGGAGCCGACCAGGCTCACCGCTTAGGAATGAACGAAGAGAACGGAGAACGTCGTGGAACGAGCCCGACACGGTGACAAGGTCCGCATCACCAGCGGCAAGTACAAGGGCACCGTCGGCACGTACGACAGCCACAAGGGCGTCCACATCGAGGGCGTCGGCTACACCGGCAACGTCCACCCCGGCCGGAACATCGAGCCGGTGTCGTCCAGCACCCCGGACCGCAACGTGGAGAACGGGCGGGAGGTCCCGATCCGTCAGCGCTCCCAGGCGTACCGGGAGTGGGAGGAGCTCTGCAACCGCGGCATGACCGACGCGGCGGTGGACGCCTACAACAAGAAGTGGAAGGGCGACGGCTTCGGGCTGGTGGAGAACCGAGGTCTCGGCGCCGTGCTCTTCGGCCGTCGCAACACGCGCTTCCTGTTCTTCCGTCTGAACAAGTAGCACGTGACCGGATCAGAGCGCTACTGGCGCAAGGTGCGGCACTACAACCGTCGCACCTTGCCCGCCGGTAAGGACCGTCAGGTCAAGTGGACCAAGGCGGAGGACGAGCTGCTGCTCAAGCGCTGGGACCGGTACACCTGGACCCAGCGCACTGACCTGGCCATCAGGTTGGACCGGTCGCTCATCGCGTGCGTGCGGCATGCTGTCATCCTCCACCGCCGTGAGCGGGAACGTGAACGTGAGGCACGGGCACGCTTGCTGTTTACATTCGGCTCGTGTACTGGTATGCTGTAACCAGCAGGAAGGAACAGGAAGAGGAAGAGGCGAGGAAGATGCGGACGACCAAGCACGAGACCGAGCTCGAGATGGTGCTGAACATCCACAGGGCGATCAGCCGCAAGCAGCCGGTCACCGTCACCTACGTCGACGAGCACGGGAACGAGACCGTTCGCACGGTTGAGCCGTACTCCATCCGTCAGACGAAGGCCGGCGAGCTGACCCTGGTGGTCATGTGCCGCCTCCGTCACGACCGCCGCACCCTGCGTCTCGACCGCGTCACGCACTACACCGTGCACCGCGGCACCTTCCAGCTGGAGCTGCCCGCGCCGGCTGACCCCGACGAGATCACCGACTGGTGGTCCATCAAGAGCAAGACCGGTCACGAGATCATCCAGGTCGAGCTCAACACGGATGGCCTGAACCACCCGTTCGGCAAGGTGCTCGGTAAGGCACGGGCTGAGTCTGGCCAGGTGCGCGCCGTCTGCAAGGCCGAGGGTGGGGTCGCCATCCGCCGGCTCCGTCGGCGAGACGTCCTCGCCCTCCAGTGAGAGAGGTACACGTGAGCAGCAAGTACGAGAAGCCCCTCCGTGACCGAGTCACCTCCGCCATGGAGGACGGCACCGGAAACGAGGGGCCACTCGCCACGACGATCGCAGTGACGACGGGACTGGGGTGTTGCTTGCTCCTCTTCGCGTTCGTGATGGCGATCCTCGCCGTCGTCTTCGTTCTGATCTTCGACCTTATCAAGTGGCTCATCTGAGAGGAGGTGAACGTCGTGACCAAGAACAAGGAGCACAAGTCCCTGTCTTGGACCAAGGGACACCTGCGCGCCACGATCAACAACCGTGACGGCCTCGTGCAGCTCAACGTGGTGAACATGCGCAGCAACAAGTCGGTGCTGAGCACCACCGCTGCCACCTGGGCCAAGGGGGTGAAGCTGGCTCAGGATACGATGGACGACTACGAGTTCTGAGTTGTCACCCTGTCCGAACCGAACAAGGAGAAGCCTGTGGGCTTGTGGAGTTCCCCCAACCAGAAGCAGGTGGCCGGCGGGGCCATCCTCGATCTGCGAGCGGGCAAGCTGCTCGCCGCCAAGCGAACCTACCCGATCACCCTGCGAAACGGCTGGGAGCTGCCCGGTGGCAAGCTCGAGCCGGGTGAGCGGCACGAGCAGGCGCTGGAGCGTGAGCTCAAGGAGGAGCTCGGCATCAGCGTGCGCATCCTGGAGCGGGTGCCCGGTGAGTGGCGTCTCAACGACCGCATGCGAATGCGGGTGTTCGCCTGCACCATCACCCGTGGCGCTCCGAACCCTCGGGAGCACGGTGGCTTCGAGTGGGTACACCACACCGAGTGGGACAAGGTGCGGTGGCTCACCCAGGACGTGGACGCGGTCAAGGCGTCGATGGTCGTGCTTCGCCGTCGCATGGGAGTTCACTGAGGTTCCAGCCTGAGGGTGTTTACAAAGCACCCTCAGGCTGGTAACCTGATCTCAGCAGGCAAGCAGGAAGCGAAGCAGGAAGAGAGATCGCCATGTACCAGCTCCTCACCGGCGTGGACGTCACCGACGAGCAGCCGCTCAGCAAGACGATCGGGATCCACGGCAGGCTCGGACACCACGGTGGCATCGTCAACGTCACGCTCACGAAGGACCAGGGTGACACCGCCGAGGTGCTCGTCTCCGGCTCTCTTCAGGCCATCACGCACTGGTTGTTCCTCGGCTTCGGCAACATGAACGAGGTGGCGATCGAGATCGACGCCGCCACGCGAGACGGCCGACTGCAGAAGCTCAACTGATACACTGCTCAGTCGTCCCTGTGGCCCAACGGCAGAGGCGCCGCCCTCAAAAGGCGGAGGTTGTGGGTTCGACTCCCACCAGGGACACCGCTCGTTGAACTTGTGGACATTTGAGTCTGCAGCTGATACGATGCACCAGGAACGACCAGGAAGAGAGGACAAGATGGCATCTCAGATGGATGTCGGGGCACCCAAGCTCCCCGATGTCGACAGCAAGGAGATCAACACCGAAGCGTGGATGATCTGGGAGATGATCCGGAACACGGCCGGGTACAAGCACGGCCGTGAGCGCAAGCGCAACGGGCAGCCGGGGCGCGAGTGGACGGGCTCCGTCAACGAGCTGGTCAACCGGATCTGGCCGGCCCTCACCGACCGCTACCTCGTGGAGCGGAAGGAGGCGGAGCGCATCAAGATGGCGCTGAACCGCTACATGCGGGACAGCGGCAACCTCGTGTGCCTCCGCAACGGTGGAACCACGTCCACCTCGGTGTGGTGGGTCGCCGAGCACTGGTCGGTGCTCGACGTTCGCAACGTCAAGCTCCCCGACGAGCCGGACCTGGGTGCGACGGAGTTCCAGGACAGCACCCCGTCGGTGCCCGAGGTCAACGCCTCGGACGTCCTCGACGTCCCGGTGCCTGATCCCACCCCGGCGATCCCGACGGGCTTCATGGAGCCTGCCGTGACCCCGGTGGAGGACGAGACCCCGGTGGACCAGGAGCCGGACGAGGAGGACGACGGCAACGAGGTGGACGGCAAGCTCCAGCTGCCGTGCCGCTTCTCGGAGGTGGTGCACGACGCCAAGTGCAGCCAGCCGCCCATGACCAACCACCAGGGACGCGCGGCTCACGAGCGCAGCCACGGGTTCCGGGTGAACCAGGACGGCACCGTCACCCTCTTCGACCCGCGGAAGTACGGTCGCAAGGTCACCATCGGCGAGGTCAAGCGCCTGCTCGTGGACGTCATCAAGGGCGACACATCGGAGCTCGGCCTCACCGTCGGCGACATCCTGGAGCTGGCGCTCAAGGGCGACCCGACGATCACCCGGGCGACGGTCAAGGACGGCATCACGAAGCTGACCGCCACCCCGTACTCGGGCTACCGGCTGACCCGTGAGGTCGCCTACGTGGAGGGTACCCGCTCCGCGCACACCAAGCGCTACCGTCTGGAGCGCGTCACTCCCACCCCGAAGGAGGTGGCGACCACGGCCGCCGCACCCAGTACCCTGGTGTCCCAGGTTTTCGAGATGAAGACCGAGCAGGCGGCGAGCGCCGCTCCCTCGGACGCCACCCTGACCGCCGAGCAGCACGCGGCCAACCTCCGCGCTCTGCTGGCCGACCTGGGCAACAACACGCTGCGTCAGCAGGAGCTGGAGGCACTCCAGCGCCGGGTGGACGTCCTGTCCGCCGAGAACGCGGAGCTCCGCAAGCTGGAGGTCAAGCTCGCGGAGGTCACCAAGGAGCGGGACGAGCTGAGGGCCAAGTTCGACGCCTTCAGCGCCGCCATGAAGCTCTTCAACTGATCACGAAGCGGAGAAGCCGGTGAGCGACATCACCACCCAGCTGAGTCCCGGGGAGGTGGCGTCGCTCACCGGCGTCGTCGTCACCTCGGGTACCCAGGCTGACGCGCGGCAGTCCAACCTCGACGCCACCGACGTCATACGACACATGGCGGCGACGAGGGTCAGGCGGATGTGCAACCAGCACGCGTGCTCGGGTCCCGGCTGCGGGCACCCGAATCACCGCCGGGATGTCGACTACCTGGGTCACGTCCTGGACGTGCTCGGCCTGCCTGGTGCCTACCAGGAGGTGACCCAGGAGGACCGGGACAGGCTGCTCACCAGCCTGGCTCAGCAGCCCGACGAGAGGCTTGAGACGTCGGTCAAGGACGAGGACTAGTCTGTCTCAGACGTGTCTCACCTGGTAGGTTTGCCCCTGAAGCGAGAAGGGAAGTGCCGGTTGCTGATCATCTGTGAGGGCGTGGACGGCGGTGGCAAGTCCACCCTGGTCCGACAGCTCGTGGCGACACACGGTGCCCGACACCCGCACCCGGCTCTGGTGCGTACGGTGGTCACCCACAAGGGACAGCCGGAACCCGGCCTGGATGCCTTCCAGGAGTACGAGCTCCCGCTCGAGGAGCCCAAGATGCTCCGCATGATCCACTCTCGTCATCACCTGGTGGTGATGGACCGGTGGCACGCCGGGGAGATCATCTACGGTCAGCTGTACCGCGGTGGCGGACGCATCGATGACGCCGGAATGCTCCACATCGAGATGCTGCTCTCCGCTCTGGGTGCTCTCAAGCTGTTGGTGCAGCCGGAGGACCCGGCGGAGGTGACAACCCGGCTCAAGGAGCGGGGCGAGGACTTTCTGCGGTTGGATCACGTGGCTCAGGTCCACGACTGGTACGAGAACCACGCCAAGACCTACGGCTATCACCGCGCGTCCAACCTCAGCACGACGTTCATGCTGAACGCGGCGCAGGCCATGTCGTACGACGAGGAGCCGTACGACGGTTCACCGCACCGGCTGCCCGGCTACGTCGGTAGCGTGGCACCAGGTGTGCTGCTCGTGGGTGACCAACGCAACGACGGTCCCAGAGCGCGGCTCGAGTTTCCCCGAGCCTTCACCCCGTGGGACCAGGCAGGGTCCGCCTTGTACCTCATGCGGGCGCTGGTCCAGGCCAAGATGCACCGGGGCGTGGGCATCCTCAACGCCAACGAGGACGGCACGAGGCTCGTCAAGCTCCACGAGGTGCCGTACAGCCTGAACATCGTGGCACTCGGCAACCACGCCAGCCAGGCGCTCGACCGTGCGTTGGTGAAGCACACCAAGATCCCGCACCCTCAGTGGTGGAAGCGTTTCCACCACAGTGAGCTCGCTGAATACGCCCAGACGATTCAGGAGGCCGCACAGTGGAGCTCGTGACCGACACGGGGCGAGAGGCGTACGTCCAGCTTCTCGCCGCCCTGCTTGAGAGTGACACCGGGTCAGCACCACGTGGGTTCGACACCCGGGAACTGCTCAACGTCACCGTGACCGTCAAGGATGGCACCCAGGCTCACGTGGCCGGTACCGCCCGACGGTTCAACCGCCGCATCGCGGCAACCGAGACGCTGCACCTGCTGGCGGGCCTCAGCAGCCTTGAGCAGCTTGACCAGGCATCCGGGGGTAGGTTCTCCCAGTTCGCCGACGGAGGCAGGCTCAGGGGTGCCTACGGCCCACGGCTGTACCGCCAGCTCCAGCAGGTCGTGCACCTCCTGCAGAGCCAGCCGCAGACCAGGCAGGCATACTTCACCATCTGGAACGGCGAGGAGCACGAGGTCGTCACTCACGACGTCCCGTGCACCACAGGTGGTCAGTTCCTGCTGCGTGACGGTGAGCTCCACCTGCGTGTCAACATGCGGAGCTCCGACGTCTACCTGGGCATCCCGTACGACTGGCTGATGTTCAGCCGTCTCCAGATGGTGGTGGCTGCGTGCCTCGGCGTCAAGGTCGGGTCATATACCCACGCCATCGGCAGCCAGCACCTCTACGAGCGTGACGTGGCCGAGGCTCAGCGCATCGTGGACCAGGGAGTCGGGGTGCCGGTGGACATCAGCGTCCCACCCGCGCTGACTGACCGCGTCACCGAGCACATGATGCCGTGGCAGAACTTCCAGGCGATCACCCAGATGGCGCGCAAGCTCGCCACGGGCGACGGCTCGATCGCCAGCAGCACGGCGGAACGGTGGTACCGTACCAACGTGCCGCGACTGGCGCAGCCACAGTTCAAGCTGTGTCTCAACTGCTGGTACGTGCTCAACGAGGCGATGATGTCGTCGGAGTGGCGGTGCCAGGAGTGCAGTTGATCCGCACCACGTGGAATGACACGTGGATGGGGGTGGCTGTCCTGCTCGGGCGACGCAGTCCGTGCGTGCGTGCTCAGGTTGGGGCAGTCATCGTCACCACCGATAACAAGATCGACTCCACGTCGTACAACGGTCCGATCTCGGGCCTGGAACTGGAGGGGACGTGCGACCAGTGGTGTGAACGAGCCATCACCGGGGACACGTCACCCGACTACAGCCGCTGCCAGACGATCCACGCTGAGGCCAACGCGCTCATTCGCGCGAACCACGAGCGGATCCAAGGTGGCACCATCTACGTCTCCACGTCACCGTGTCTCAACTGCGCCAAACAGATCGGCAACTCCGGTCTCGCGTGCGTGGTCTACCGAGACACCGGTGGTGACGACTATCGTCGTCCTCGTGAGATGGAAAGTCTGCTCCACGATGCCGGTCTCGTGGTCGTTCGATACACCTATCTGCCTCGTACGATAGGATAAGACACCAGGAACGTCCAGGAATCGAATTCACTCAGAAAGGCGCGTGAGTGAGCGGACTTCTGTCCACCATGCAGCTTCACCTCGTCCAATCCATCGATGACTTGATGGAGATGAAACGATGGGCGGGGGAACGACGAGAGACGCCGATGGGTGTCGACACGGAGTCGGGTGGCTTGTCACCCTGGCACACCCGGCTCCGCACCATCCAGGTGGGCGACAAGCACCACGGTTGGTGTGTCCCCTGGGACCAGTGGGGCGGTGGTGCTCTCGAGATCTTGAACTCGTACGAGGGCGAGTTCACGTGGCACAACCTGCCTCACGACGCCAAGTTCATGGAGATCAAGGCCGGCTGGAAGGTGCCGTGGAATCGTTGCCACGACACTCTGATCGGTGCTCGTATTCAGGACCCGACGAGGCCGGCCGGCTTGAAGCCACTTACCTCGAGGCTCGTGGATCCTGCGGCACTCACCGGTCAGAAGCTTCTCGACGACGGTATGCGGCAGCAGAAGTGGACGTGGGACACCGTCCCCATCGACTTTGAGCCATATTGGCTCTACGCCGCTCTCGACCCGGTGCTCAACTGTCACCTGTACGAGAAGATCATCCCTGACGTGCAGGCTCGCTTCCCGATGGTGTATGACCTCGAGATGGCGATCGTCCGCATCTGCAGCAGGATGATGATGAAGGGCATGCGCCTCGACCCGGGGTACATCCAAGCTGAGCAGCTGCGGCTGTCTGCCTTCACCGAGCAGGCGAAGGCGTGGCTCAAGGCGACGTACGGCATCACCAGCGTGCTCAGTGCGGGACAGATCTCCCGCGTGCTGACGGCTCTCGGGGTGGAGATCGACGCCTTCACCGACCAGGGTGCCCCGAAGATGGACAAGGACAACCTGGAGCGGTACCAGCTGACCAGTGGACCCCAGGCGGCGGAGCTGATCCGCTACATCCTGGCGGTGCGTCACGCCGTCAAGCTGCAGGGCACGTACCTCGACAACTTCATGGCGATGGCGGATGCTGACGGCATCCTGCACGCCAGCATCAACACCCTGGCTGCTCGTACCGGTCGCATGTCGATGTCGGACCCGAACCTGCAGAACTTGCCACGTGACGACAAGATGATCCGTGGCTCGTTCATCTCGCGTGACGGCAACGTGCTGATCACGTGTGACCTGAACCAGGTGGAGGCTCGACTCGGTGCTCACTTCAGCGAGGACGAGGGCCTGATCAAGGCATTCAACGACGCGGATGAGTTTGGCACGGACTTCTTCTGTGGCGTCGCTGGCGGCATCTACGGCGAGGAGATCCTCAAGAAGGATCCACGTCGTCAGCTGACCAAGAACGTGGTGTACTCGTCACTGTACGGCGCGGGCACCAGGAAGATGGCGCAGACCGCCGGTGTGCCGTTCGAGCAGATGCAGCCTGTCGCAGACGGCTTCAACGCGACGTATCCCGGACTTCAGACCACGTTGAATCGCATCTACGAGGAGGCCATCGCGCGTGACAAGCCGTACATCGTCACGCCGCTCGGCCGTCACATCCCGCTGGATCGGGACCGCGCTTTCACACAGGGTCTCAACAGCTTGATCCAGGGTCACGCGGCGGAGTACTTCAAGATCTGCGTGACGCGGATGGAGGCAGCCGGGGTGGATGAGTTCCTCCTGGTGCCGGTGCACGACGAGATCATCGCTGACGTCCCACGTGACCAGGCAGATGAGGTGGCTCGTGTGATCGAGGAGTGTATGACCGACCTTGACGGCTACCGCGTCCGCCTCACGGCAGGTGCGGACATTCTCCCGGAGAGGTGGCAGAAGGTGTGAGCAGGCTCCAGGTGATGAAGCCACCCGACCCGAAGATCGTCATCTGGCTCGACCCCGGCAAGATGACGGGGTGGGCGATGCTGGAGGACATGGCGTCCTTCAGCAGTGGCCAGGCTGACTTCGACGGCATCGACGACATGGTGAACATGTGGTGCCATCTCATGCGCGACAACCTCTGGCTCGGCTGGGAGCGGTACATCGTCACTCAGGGTGGCGGTCGTACCGGCACGCCGGAGTACAGCCTCGAGGTCATCGGCGCGGTGAAGTCGGCTTGCCGTCGGAACAGCGTGACGGTGCTTCAGCCGATGCCATCCGCAAGTCGAAAGCTTGGTGGCGACCTCAAGCTGCAGCGACTCGGGTGGCGACAGCCGAACATGCGCCACGCCAATGACGCGGCGAACCACCTGCTGGCGTGGCTGCTTCGGGAGAAGCGACTGCCCACTCACCTGATCGGGAAATTGTTTACACCTGGCTGATCGGCTGGTAAGATTGACCAGGTCAAGCGGGAAGGATCAGGAAGTGACACTGCACCATTCTGTCACTTGTTCAGCCCGGGACGAGGTGACGAGTGCCTAAGGCCGACCTCACCCGTAGCGGCAACGCAACACACATCTTCGTGAACACGACGTACCAGGACCGCCATCTCATGACGGAGCTTCCTGGTGCACGCTACAGCAGGTCGGACGGAGGTTGGCTGGCTCCCCTGAGCTGGTCCACCTGCATCGCCTTGCGCGGCATCTTCGGGAACGCTCTCGAGCTCGGAGAGGAGCTCCAGACGTGGGCGTGGGAGACCAGGGAGAAGCGCATCGCTCCCGCTCTCGCCCTCCGCAACTCGCTCGACTTCCCCGAGGAGCTTCGGGACTTCCCGGAGCTCGACGCGGTGGAGGCGGGCAGCGCGCTCAAGCTCTACCCGTATCAGCGTGTCGACGTGAAGTTCCTGCTCGTGAACGAGCGTGCCATCCTGGCGAACCCACCCGGGCTCGGCAAGACCGGTGTCGCCATCAGGTTCATGCAGGTGCTCCAGCACCTCGACGAGCAGCCGTTCCCCGCGGTTGTCATCTGCCCCAACAGTCTCAAGTTCGCGGCGTGGCTCAAGGAGCTCCGCATGTGGGCACCCGAGCTCAAGGTGCAGGTGATCGACGGTGGCGCCGGTGGGCGGCGCAAGCAGCTCACCGCGGCGGCGGACGTGTACGTGATCAACTGGGACGCGCTGCGGCTTCACTCTCGTCTCGCGCCATACGGCAACGTCGAGATGACGGAGAACGAGAAGACGGCGAAGGAGCTCAACGAGATGGGACTGCGCACCGTCCTCATGGACGAGGCACACCGTCTCAAGGACCCTCGCTCGAAGCAGACCAGGGCGGCGTGGGCGATCGCTCACGGTGCCAGGTTCCGCGTGGACATGACCGGCACGCCGGTGGCTGACCACGTGGGTGACATCTGGTCTCTCGGTCACGCGGTTGAGCCGACGTGGTTTCCCGCCAAGACGCGGTTCATGGACCGCTACGCCCAGGTGTCGCTGAACTTCTTCGGTGGCGCCGAGGTGGTGGGCATCAACCCGCACACCCAGGATGAGCTGTACCGCATTCTGGACCCGATCGTTCGTCGGGTGCCCAAGGAGGCGGCACTGCCGTTCCTGCCTCCCAAGCTCCCGGTGCAGTACCGTCACACCCCGATGACCGCCAAGCAGAAGACCGCGTATCGTCAGATGCGCGACGAGATGGTCGTCGGGTTGAACGAGCTTCTGGTGGCACCCAACCCACTCGCTCAGCTGACGCGGCTCATGCAGTTCGCCGCCGCGTACGCGGAGATCGACGAGGAGGGGAAGGTCAGGCTCACCACGCCGTCTGCGAAGGTGGACGACCTGATGGACCTGCTCGGCGAGATGGGTGAGGACCCGCTCGTGGTGGCTGCCGTCTCGCGGCAGCTCATCGAGCTCGCCGCCAAGAAGCTCACCGACGCCAAGATCTCTCACGGCCTCGTCACCGGGGCCCAGTCCGCAGATGAGCGACGTGAGGCCATCGACGCCTTCCAGGGCGGCCGCACGCGTGTCATCCTGCTCACCCTGGGTGCCGGCGCGGAGGGTATCACGCTCACCAGGGCGGATACCATGCTCTTCATGCAGGAGAGCTTCAGTGAGGTGCAGAACCTGCAGGCTCAGGACCGCATCTATCGCATCGGTTCGGAGCGGCACGAGTCGATCCGCATCATCAAGCAGATCACGCCGGAGACAGTCGAGGAGCATAAGCTCGAGGTACTGGCCGAGAAGCGTGGTCGGATGGAGGAGATCGTGAGAGACGAGCAGACCCTGCGGAAGCTGCTGGGGGTGAAGTGACAGAGCAGCTGAAGGTCAGCAACAGCACGCTGAGGACGTTCAAGCGGTGCCGCAGGCACTGGTACCTGGCGTACCACCTGGGCTACAGCGTGGACCCGACCAGGCAGAAGCCGGTGGGCTCCGCCCAGCTCGGCACACGTGTCCACCTCGCCTTGGAGGCGCACTACGGCTACGGCCTCGACGCTCTCGCGGCGTTGAACGTGGCTTATCACCTCGCTCGGCGGGAGCACCCGCTGTACGAGGACCAGCTGAGCAGTGAGCACGGCTACGCCAGGGCGATGGTGAGCGGCTACCTGCAGTGGGTGGACGACGAGGGCGTCGACTCGGAGCACGAGGTGATCGCCACCGAGGAGGTGGTGCAGCGAGAGCTGACCTTGTACGACGGGGAGCCCGTCACCCTGATGGCGAAGCTCGACCAGAAGGTCCGTCGCGTCAGTGACGGTGCCATCAGGTTCCGCGACTTCAAGACCGTCGGCACGCTGTCGAAGGCGCACCTGCTTCTCATCGACGAGCAGATGCGGTTCTACAGCCTGCTGGACACCCTGGAGGCTGACGAGACCGGTCAGCGAGCGGACGGGGGACTGTACAACATGATCCTTCGCTCCAAGCGCACGCCGAAGGCCAACGGACCGTTCTTCAAGCAGGTGGAGGTGTCGTACAACGCGCACGACCACCAGAGCATGATGCTTCGCGTTCGTACCGTGGCCAGTGAGCTCAAGCTCGTGGACCAGACGTTGCGGAACGGGGGTGACCACCGCGCTCTCGCGTACCCGAACCCGGGTGACTACTGCAGCTGGGCGTGTCCGTTCACCCTCGTCTGCCCGATGATGGACGACGGTTCACGTTGGGAAGCGGCGCTCCAGGCCAACTTCGTGCAGGCTGACCCGTATGGGTACTATGGGACGGGCCTGATGGACCAGGTGAGGGCGTCTCTCACCTCGGAAGCGACGAATGGAAGTGACGGTTGACCAGTTACGGCATCAACGCCATCGTCTACGGACACAGCAAGCAGGGCAAGTCGTGGCTGGGTGACACCACCCCGGCACCACGGCTGATCCTGGATGCGGAGATGGGCAGCCGCTTCACCCCCAGCAAGAAGATCGACTGGGACCCGGTGCAGTACGCGCCGCCGGAGCCGAGTGACGCGTGGGACACCGCCATCGTGCCGGTGCACAGCTACCGCGCGGTTCTCAAGGCGTACGAGTGGCTCAACAGCGGCAAGCACCCGTTCAAGTCGGTGGTGCTGGACTCCATCTCGGAGATCCAGCAGCGAGCGGTGGATGACATCGCCGGTACCGACCAGATGAAGACTCAGGACTGGGGTACGCTGCTTCGGCAGGTGTCCGACCTGGTGCGCAAGTTCCGGGACCTCACCACGAACCCGGTCAAGCCCCTCGACGCGGTGATCTTCATCGCGATGGCTCGGCAGCGAGACGGTGGGGTCTGGCAGCCTCACGTTCAGGGTTCCCTGGCCACGACGCTGCCGTACTACGTGGACATCTGCGCCTACCTCCAGCTGGTCACGATGGAGGACGGCATCTCCACCGCACGTCGGCTCTTCGTGGGACCGACGCCGGGCTTCGAGACGGGTGAGCGCGTGGGCGGACGTCTGGGTCCGTACCTGGACAACCCCGACGTGACCAAGATGCTCGCCATGATTCGCGGTGATGACGACGCCAACGCCGGCGCGACCATCTCGCACAGCAAGTGAACGACTGAACGGAGTCTGACGTGGCAACCTTCAACTGGGGCGACCTCAAGCAGGCGGCCGACGACGCGGGGTTCTCCGCCGTCCCGGCCGGTCCGTACACGGTGACGGTCAAGAAGGCCGAGGCCAAGAAGACCGGCACCGGCAAGGACAAGATCAACGTCCAGTTCACCATCAACGCGGGTCCGATGAGCGGCAAGACGCTGTTCAACGACTTCGTGATCAGCCCCGAGAGCGGCACGGCGCTCGGGTTCTTCTTCCGCCACATGAAGGCGCTCGGTCTCAACCACGAGTACTTCGCCACCAACCCGCCGCTCGAGAAGGTGGCCGCGGACCTCGTCGGCAAGAGCTGCGAGGTGGAGGTCGGCATCCGCCTCTGGAACGAGGAGGAGAAGAACGAGATCAAGAACGTGAAGGCACTCGGCACCCCGAGCGGGGCTCCCGCGGCGGGCGGTGGGGTTCCGCAGCCTCAGCCGGCTCCGGCTCCTCAGCCGGTCGCTCAGCCCCAGCCTCAGCCCGCTCCGGCTCCTCAGCCGGCGCCTGCCCCGGCACCGGCTCCGGTGTCGACCAAGAAGGACGAGCCGGTGGAGGATGCGGCGCCCGCTGACGCCGCCACTCCGCCGGACATGCCCTTCTAGCTCCCACCACGGGGGTTGACGTGGTGACCGTCACTCTGGTACGATCCAGGGTGACGGTCACCCACCGCAGTAGACTGATGTGACGACGGAAGAGAGATGAAGTGAAGTTCGACGAGTGGCTGCACACGCAGCGCGCGTACCAGGCGGAGACGTTCGAGATCGACTACCCGCGCATGGCGGTGGACGTCAACGCGAAGACGGACTACGTCACGATGAACCTGAACGCCGCCTTCCTGGAGCTGGCGGAGGCTCAGCAGGAGGTTCCGTGGAAGCCGTGGGCCACCGCTGAGAACCGCGAGAAGAAGTGGGCGCAGAACCGTGACAAGTTCGTCGGTGAGATGGTCGACGTGCTCTTCTTCGTGGCCAACGCGCTCACCGCGGTGAACTGCTCCGACGAGGAGCTGGCCGTTCGCTACCAGCAGAAGATCGACGTCAACAAGCAGCGTATGGCCACCGGCTACGACGGCTCGAACAAGTGCACGCAGTGCGGCCGCGCGTTCGACGACACGCATCAGAACGCCACCCTGATCATCCGTCGCAGCGAGGGCCAGCAGTTCTGCGACACCACGTGCGAGGAGAAGTACCTGCGATGAGGATCGCCATCTTCGAACCGGAGCCGCGGGTCTGCGGCCCGATGGCTTGGGCGTATCACCTGCGCGACGGCTTCCGTGAGAACGGACACGAGGCGGACGTGGTGACCTTCACCCGGTCCGGCAAGGCACGCTCCGTCTGGGGCGAGGGCAACATGCGACCGGGCATCCGCTGGTGGGGCCGGTCACCCGACGTGGTGGGCCGTCTTCGGGACGCCGGCTACGTGCTGGATCAGTACGACCGCATCGTTCTCACCGACGTGCGCACGGTGATGCAGGACAAGGAGGCGGCGAAGGGGAAGAGCTACCTCGACCCCGACACGCCGGAGTACCTCAACGTTCTCGCCGCCACTCAGACGCCGTTCATCTTCGCGCTCCACGGGAACAACTACCCGCCGAGCGAGGTGCCATACGTGAAGGACCTCCTCACGCGGCCGAACTTCCTCGGCACGGCGGTGACGCACTCCCCGACGTCGCCCAACCTGTCCCGTCACCTCTGGCCGGACGTGGACTTCACGGTGTCGCCGCTGCCGTACCGGATGCAGACGGAGCCGGACTCTCACCTGCTGGCCGGTCACGCGACGAACGACGTGGTGGGCATCACCGGGCGGTACATCACCACCAAGGGTCACCACGCGCTCGGTATGGCGGCGGCGCTCGACCTGATGCCGTCCGCGGATCGCGTCCAGCTCTGGGGTGCCTCCTCTCTCAGCCTCGCCGCGTCCGCCACGTACAAGACCTTCGAGGCGATGGTGCTGGGCAAGCCGCTGTCGCTTCCCGGTATCCGTCACGGGGTGATCAAGCCCGGTGAGCGTACGGAGACCGGTGGTGACGTCATCCGGCCGTACCTCTGGGAGGTCACCGCGCCTGGCGGCACCCAGATCGAGTACAAGGGTGGCTATGAGTCGGGCTTCGACGCCTGCCGCAACCTGGACGTGCACGTGGATCTCACCGCCTCCGAGTTCTCGGACGGCATGGAGTACTCCCAGTTCGAGGCCATCGATGCCGGCTGCATGCAGGTGTCGGTGAGCTCCATGTGGAGCGACGACTTCGAGGGTCGCGCTCTCGAGTCCGTGCCGTCCTGGCCCGGTGAGTCGAAGCTGGCCAACCAGCCGGCATGGCACGAGGTTCTGGAGGGCATCGGGGAGGCGGTGGAGGAGATCCTCACCCTCAACACCGCGCAGCGCCGTACGATCGCCCAGCGCAACCGCACCGTTCTCGCCACCAAGCACGCGCCCAAGGCTGTGGCGCGTACGTTCCTCACGGCGCTCGGCGCCAGCTAGGAGAGCACGTGACGATCAAGTTCGTCGACGTCTACGGCTTCGCAGGTGGCTTCTCCTGCGGAGCCGCGCAGGAGGGCATGACCCTCGTCGGCAAGAAGGAGAACAAGCAGGGGTTCGGCATCCCGCTGATGGAGGCCAACCGCAAGCTCCTCGGCAACGAGTGGCAGGCCCAGGCCTCGCTGCCCGCGGAGTGGACGCCGATCGAGGCGGACGGCGTCATCGGCACGCCACCCTGCAGCGCCTTCTCGTCCATGACGGCCGGCTCCAAGATGCACGGCATGGACTCCGAGATCAACAACTGCATGCGCGACATCATGACGTACGCGGCGAAGGTCAAGCCGCAGTTCGTCTGCATGGAGTCGGTCGCCCAGGCGTACACCAAGGGCCTGCCACTCATGCGGGAGCTCGGCCGCTACATGAACGAGCACACCGGGCTGAAGTACCACGTCACTCACGTGCTGCAGAACAACTGGTCGGTGGGCGGCGTCAGCAAGCGGAAGCGCTACTTCCTCGTGCTGACCCAGTTCCCGTTCGGCGTGGAGCACCACCCGCTGGGTGACAAGCTGCCCGTCCTGGGTGACGCGCTTCGCGACCTGGTGGACCAGCCGATCAGCTGGTCGGCGCAGCCGTACCTCCAGGAGCCCACCTGGTGGAGCGAGTCCCTGCGCTCCGAGAGCGGCAAGGTGGACGGTCACGTGCCGGCGGAGAACGCGTACTCACGTCGCGTCATGGACCTCGCCTCGGTGGAGTGGAAGCCGGGCGAGAGTGAGGCACACGTCCTCAAGCGGTACTACGAGACGTACGGCCAGTTGCCGGAGTCGTGGCAGTACCCGACCGCCAAGGGCACCACCACCCGGGACGCCCAGCTGATCGCTCGCAACTTCGACGCGGGTGGCTTCAGCAAGCCTCGCCACTGGGCGTGGAGTGAGCCGGCTCGCGTCGTCAACGGTGCCGGTCCGTACATGGTGTGGCACCCCAACCAGCGGTTCGCCACGCATCGCGAGGTCGCTCGCATCATGGGCTTCCCCGACGACTGGCTGATCGAGGGTGCCAAGGACGCCAGCAGCCTGCACGCGTTCTGGGGCAAGGGAACCTCAGTCGCGCCGGCCCGATGGCTCCTCAAGTGGGTCAAGGCGTCCCTCGAGGGTAACCCTGGTACCTACACGGGCGAGGAGCTCGACCAGGGTGACAAGCTCATCGACGTGTCGATGGACTGGAAGCCCGTGTGGAAGCGGCAGCAGGAAGAGGCGCTCGCCGCGGCGTAGTGGACTTGTCCTCCCTCTCGCGCAGGGGGCGAAAGGGAGGACAACCCGCCTGTCGTCTGGTATTGTGTTTACAGCAGCAAGCGCAAGACCAACGAGATGTAGCCTAGTGGCGAGGGCACCTGCTTTGGGAGCAGGGGATCGTGGGTTCGAGTCCCACCATCTCGACGCAGTACCACGTCATCAAGGAAGCGACGGAAGGAAGAGAATGTCTGCACCCGTGGAGCCGAGCCGGTTCTTCTGGGCGAAGGTGATGATCGTCTGCGTGGTCGGTCTTCCGATGCTCGCCGCGCTCATTCTGGGCGGCTGGCAGGCCGGCTGGTGGTTCAAGCAGCACAACACGAACCGTCAGAACCACATCAACCGCAGCAGCTACGGCAACCAGCAGACGCTGCGGGACGAGATCACCAAGAAGCTGGGTACGGTGACCGATCTGGACAGCCAGATCGTGTCCAACCCGGTCAACAAGACACAGCTGGTGGCGCAGCGCAAGGCCGTCGCCAACCTCGTGTGTCAGGACGCTGAGCAGGTCACCGGCGATCAGCTGCCGTTCGACCAGCTGCAGTGGGTCAACCAGAACTGCGTGATGGGAAGTGCGAAGTGAACAGGAAGCTCATCCTCAGCGGCACCGCTCTCGTGGCGGTCACCGCTCTCACGGTCAGCGGCTGCAACGGTAGCAAGCACCCGCAGTCCACCGGCCAGAAGCTGGAGAACCAGCAGCAGGCCAAGGACACCACGTCACTGGTGCAGAACCAGCCGGTGCCGGGGTTCAACTACTCCCAGGTGCGGCAGAACCTGAAGGAGGTCGAGACGGCGGAGGCAAACGGCGTCCAGACCACCTCGTTCTTCTTCAACCAGGGCGTGCAGGACCCGATCATGACCTGCCCGTCCATCGGCGCGCCGATCGCGCACACCGCCCAGCTCACGAACCCGAGCCAGGTGGTGCACGACAACTACAAGAGCAGCGGTTCGGTGCTCACGACCGAGCAGATGGACCCGACCGGCATCTACACCGGTGACTCGGACGGCACCTACGTGATCTGCGTGGACGCCCAGGGCAACGCGTACGCGAACTACTGGGAGGGCTTCGTCCAGACCGTGTTCGGCAACGCGGTGTGGGACAAGACCACCCACCAGGTCAGCCTCGTCGGCAAGCCCTCGTTCGACTTCAGCGAGGGCAAGAAGTAGCACCCTCACCCTGGATCGCTGGCACTCGTCGGCGATCCAGGGTAAGGTAAACAAGTAAGACCGTAGCGGGATGGCGCAGCTCGGTAGCGCGTGGGGCTCATAACCCTGAGGTCGCGGGTTCGAATCCCGCTCCCGCCACTAGGGTGCACAGCGCTGGTTGAGTCGGCGTGGCTGTAAACCACTCCCGTCCAGGTTCAAATCCTGGGTGCACCACGCTACAACTGAACAAGCCGCGCTGGCCCAACTTGGTAGAGGCGCCTGTCTCAGGAACAGGATGTTCCCGGTTCGAATCCGGGGCGTGGTACGGAGGGTTGGCCGAGTGGCCTAAGGCGGCGGTCTTGAAAACCGTAGAGTGTGACAGCTCCGTGGGTTCGAATCCTACACCCTCTGCTCGGCCAGGTTGATCGGGCGACGTACATCGGGGTGGTGTGGCAGCCACTTCTTACAGATGGAGTCGTCCCCTGCGTGGGAAGCTTGATCACCTGGTTGCCTGGAAGAGTGGCCGAGAGGCTGATGGCACGTCACTGCTAATGACGCGGGGTAACACCCACGCAGGTTCGAATCCTGTCTCTTCCGCCGTGTGTCCGTAGCTCAGTGGCCAGAGCGGTCGTCTCCAAAGCGACTGGTCGCAGGTTCGAGTCCTGCCGGGCATGCCAGTCCCTTATAGCTCAGTCGGCAGAGCACCGGATTGTTAATCCGGGTGTCCCAGGTTCGAGCCCTGGTGAGGGAGCTGTGGCCGTAGCTCAATGGTAGAGCGTCGCGTTGTGGTCGCGGTCGTTGTGGGTTCAAGTCCCACCGGTCACCCTCGTTCCCCGTTGGTGTAACTGGCAACACACCACGCTCTGGACGTGACGTTCGAGGTTCGAATCCTCGGCGGGGAGCCAACTCACCCAGGCTGTTTACATTGTCACAACGATGTGATACATTGGTCTCAGCAGCCAATCAGGAACGAATGAACGGAGTGATCCAGATGACCGTGGCCACGATCGAGACCACCGACACGACGACCGACGAGACCACCGAGGTCAAGCGGGTGCCCGCCTGGCAGTCCCTGGTCCAGACCAACATGGTCGGCAACGTGGAGGCCCCGCAGGGTCTCGGCAGCGCCGACATGCTGCAGGCCGCCGGCCTCGACTGGGGCGTGGAAGCCCGCCCGCTGTGGCGCCGCGTCGGCGAGGACCAGTTCGAGCAGTCCACGAAGTCGCGTGAGGTCTTCCGCACCGACACCGGCGCTCAGCTCGGCACCGTTCGCAACCGCTACGAGGTCTTCAGCAACCACGACGCCTTCGCCTTCGGTGACGAGCTCGTCCAGGAGGGCACCGGCAAGTGGGTGGTCGCCGGCCAGCAGAACGGCGGCGCTCGGGTCTTCATGGTCATGAAGCTCGGCGAGGGCTTCGAGGTCCTCGGCGGCGACAGCTACGAGACCTACCTGTACATCCGCACCAGCCACGGTGACGGCACCAGCATCAGCGCTCGGATCATCCCGTTCCGGCTGTGGTGCGCCAACCAGAACGGTGCCGCCATCGCCTCGGCCAAGAGCTCCTGGTCCATCCCTCACACCACCACGGTCAAGGCCCGCGTGGACGAGGCTCGGAACGCCCTGCAGCTCTCGGTCAACTACGAGGCTGAGTTCCAGAAGCTGGCCGAGCAGCTGGCCGACATCAAGGTCAGCGACGACCGCGTCAAGCTGATGCTGAACTCGATCATCCCCGAGCGCCGCGCCCGTCGGGACGACATGATCGCCGACATCATCACGAACTACCAGACGTCCGAGACGGTGGAGCCCTTCCGCGGCACCGGCTACGGTGTGTACAACGCCTTCACCGAGTACATGGACCACCTGAAGACGCAGCGGACGCCCAACGCCCGCTTCGAGTCCATCATGCACGGCGAGGGCGACAAGCTGCAGAACAAGCTGGTCGCCGGCATCCAGGCTCTGGTCTGAGCCGGCTCGCACCCACCGATGGCACGTGCCCACCAGGGCACGTGCCATCGGCCGTGTCACCACACTCGCACCATCACAGCAGGGGAGAAGACAACGTGACGACCAAGCATCCGTTGCCGCCAAACACGCCCGAGTTCGGTGGCTACTCCGTGGTGGCCCGCGTCATGAGCGAGATCTACCGGGAGTGGCGTCCCGACGGCTATCGCCGACAGCAGGTCCACATGTGGTGGGTTCGTCGGAACCGAAATGGGTTCCCAGAGAAGCACGAGGTGAACGTCAAGGGCAGGTCGAAGATGCTTCTCAGCATCCCTGAGGTTCTCGACTGGTTCGAAGGGTATGTCCCTAGCACGGGCGGGCGCCGACCAGTGAGCGGGTGACCTCGGGCTTCCAAGTTCGGGAACCACTTTTCGTCAACTTGTTTACATCTGACCTCCTCCCTGATACGCTGGTCCCACGACCAGGAAGAGCCAGGAATGAAGGGGGTAGAGCCGGTGGACGCTCACCTGCTGCCGTTACACCTCAGTCGCGCGTGTGCGATCCACTCGCACGCCGGTTGCCCTGAGACCGGGTGCGGCTGCGGGTGCCACAAGCGATGCAGTCACTGCGGCCGCGACCACGAGGCGACGTTCAACGTCTCTCAGGTTATCGGTAGTGAGTGCCTCGTCTGCGGTGAGTGCTACACCACCGAGTTCGCCAGCAGGTGGCACAAGCGATGCGAGGACTGCGGCTCCACGGAAGCGTTCTGTGAAAGCTCCGTAGGTGCGGTTTACCTCTGCTTGAACTGCCACCACAAGCGTGACCTTCGTCGCGCTCCCCGCCTGGCAAGTTGACCACGTGTTTCACGATGCGCTTGAGAAGAACAGGACCTTGAGATGACTACCGAGCTCGTGCCCATCGCGGCGGCCAAGCCGCAGCGCAACTGGAGGTTGCGCCTCATCAGCCGAGTGCGACCGCAGACCGGCAAGCGCCGGGTTTGGGATCGCATGGCTGCCCTGGAGCGAGACCTCGCCAACTCCAGGAACATGAACGTGGAGCAGGCTCGCCTGATCGAGCAGCTCCACGCGGAACTGGAGAGCGCGCAGACCGCCGCGTGGAACGCGATCGACCGCGCGGACGAGCTGGACCGTAAGCTGCAGGTGGCCGTCGAGGCCAACGACGCGAACAAGCACCGCATCGACTTCATCTTCCCGGAACGGGATCAGGACGACCCGGTGGACGTGGCGACGCAGCCGGTTCCCGTGATCCGTCAGCAGGACCCGGTGGCGGAGACCGTTCTCTTCCCCGCGCTCACCCAGGTGCGGCTGATCAACCCCGTGAAGGTGGACACCGGCGCCTTCCACCCGTCGTACTTCCCGAAGATCACGACACCCCCGCCGTACGTGCCCAAGATCACTGTGGGTAACTCTCCGATGGCCGGCACCGACCCGACGCACACCGTGGCTGCAACCGTGGTGATGAAGAAGGTGACCGTCGATGAGTGAGACGGTCGAGGGTGGCACCGCCGCTCACAGCTACAAGGCTCGGGCACGTCACGACGGCGACATGTGGGCGGTCACCATCGAGGGGTTGCCTCCCAACCTCGCGGGGTTCACCCAGGGTAGGACCTGGCGTGAGGCTCAGATGATGGCCAACGACTGCGTCGCCTGTCTGCTCGACGTGCCCGTGGAGAGCGTGCACGTCGAGCTCCGCATCGCGTAGTCGCCTGGTGAAGGTCCTGAACGCACGAGAGACGCCCACCAGCGTCTGCCGGTGGGCGTCTCTCGATGCTCAGGAACGGGGAACCTTCAGCTTGTCCCAGGTGGTCTTGCCGGGTGGCCAGGTGGCAGCCTTCCCGTGATAGCCACACTTCCGCTGCCAGGCCTCGTAGCTCGCGACGTCACCGCTGCCGATGACGTCCTGGTTCCTGCTGGACTGGTAGTGGTTGCAGCCCTCGGCCACGAGGCGCTTGTGCATCTCCTGGACGATCGGGTCCTTGCGACCGAGGTGGAACCAGGCGGAACCCGGGAACGGCACGTAGCTGGCCGTCGGATGCGGGTGCGGTGGCGGGGCGATCACGCCCTTCGCCGCCCAGGACCTCATCGCGTCGGTGCTGCCGAAGTTCGCCACGTTGTGGTCGATGCCGCCGGTCTCGCTGTACTGGTGGATCGTCCACGAGTGCTGGATGTTCGGGTGACCGGCCGCGGAGTTCGGGTCGGCGATCCACAGACCCTCCGCGCAGTATGACGTGTGGTCTCGGTTGAGCCAGAAGTCACGGTTGCAGTAGAGGATCACTCGGTTGTGAGGTGTCTTGGTCTCCAGGTACCTCAGGAAGGCGTCCTTGTCGGCACCTGAGACTCCCGTGTCTTCCCAGTCGAGAGCCAGCAGGTCCCCGGCGTGAGGAGCGGTGTGAGCCAGGAAGTAGTCCACCTGCGCGGTCATGCTTCCCGGTCGCACGAAGTGGTAGTGGCCAACCACCAGCTCACGCGAGCGAGCGGTGAGCACCTGGCCGGCGTGGTTCGGGTTGACGTAACCCGTGCCTTCGGTGGCTTTGGCGAGCACGAAGCTCAACCCGGTGGTGTTGTAGGTCGTCCCCTGATAGGAGGCGACGTCAATCCCGCTGACCGTCATTCTCGTCCTCCAGGTCTGTCAGTCCCAGCGCCCGCTGTTGTGCAGTGAGACGCTGTTCTATGACGTTCTGATGATGCCTGAGGGTTCGACGCACGAGCACCAGGTGCCAGACCGAACCGACAGCGAAGGTGATCACGCTGCTGAGCAGGTTCGGCCAGACCTGAGCCCAGACGTGGGCGAGCCCGGTCACTTCGTCTTCATGAGCTGCAGGATGGCGATAACCACCAGTGCGATGGTCAGCAGCGTCGGCAGAAACCACTTCTTCCACTCTGACACCGCGTTGGTCGTCTTCTCCGCCAGCTCCTTGGCTGCCTCCAGCCGGTCAATACGACCACGCTGAGAAGCGAGTCGGTTGTTCAGCTCGTTGACCTCGTGCTGCAGCTCGCTGGCCAGCGCCTGGAGCTCGTCCCGGCTGGCCTTGCTGCTCAGCTTGGTGTCCAGCTTGTCGAGGGACGTCTTGATCTCCTCGAAGAGCTCCTTGACGCTGTAGCTGACGGAGGTGTGGACCCCGCTCTCGTCATAAGGCTGTGGCTGCTGATTCACGTCGTCGTCCGTTCATCCTGTGACCTAGGTCAGCTCCGTGGTACCGTTTGGCAGTCCGGTGTTCGGGTCATAGTCGACCGTGATGACACTGGCGAAGGAGTCGACGGTCTCAGTGGAGAGGGTGAACGTCACGTTGGACAGATACAACGTGTTGCTGGGCGCCGGTGCCACCTCGGTGATGAAGATGGCAGCGAAGGAGGCGCTGTTGGGCGCGAGAGAGAACGTCACGTAGTTTGACCACGTGTTGGCAGCGATGGAGCTCGTCGTGGAGCTGCCTGAGATGAGGTTGCCGCCGCTGTCGTACCAGTTGACACCCACGAGCAGGGTGCCGAACCCGGTGGGTGAGTAGAACCACCCGTTGGCGGTGAACCACCGCACACCGGCCAGCACCTGGTTGCTGCTGACCGGAAGCATGATCTGCTCTGACGTGACAAAGGCATTGCCGCTGCCGCTCGGGGTCATGAGTCCCGAGAACGAGAAGCCACCGTGTGTCTGAGCGTTGGACTGCACGAAGGTGCAGTTCGTGGGTGTCCACGAGCTGACCCCACTGGTGAACGTGGGGTTGGCGTTGAGCGCGATGTTGAGCTGAGCGACGGAGCTGACACGCCCGATCAAGTGATGCTGGTAGTCCCAGATGTGAGTGGAGAACGCACCGGCGATGTTGCTGCTGACCACGCTACCCGTCGAGCTCAGATCCTCGAGCGTGTGACGGATGTCACCACTCGCGCTCACGTCTTGGTTGTACACGGAGATCGGCACCGACCACCCGGTACCGATGAGGTTGCCCCAGTTACCCACGTGCCTGGATCGCCCCAGGGCAGGAAGTGGCAGCGGCGTGTCGTCCAACACGTTGACGCTCAGGTAGTCGCTGCCGGTCTGTGACTGGTGCTGCTGCATCACGACGTGGTACGTCGCCCCGTTGGTCAACCCGGCGGCTGCGAGTGGCACCGACAGCAACCCGGTGTACGACAGAGTGGATGCACGGTAGATCTGCCCAGCGGTGACCGGGTTGATGAGCTGCCAGGTGCCGTTGCCGTTGTCAAACGCACCCACAGTTTCCACGTTGGATGGATTCCACCTGAACTGTCGCCAGGTACCCACCGTGTTCTCAGTGACGGGCAGAACCTGCACCGCGTCGGTGGTGCTGCTCGCGCCGGTGAAGCCGCCCATGATGACGATGGTGTCGTCGGTGGTGGTGATGTCCCAGCCCGGCGCGTACGAGTACACTGCCGTCTGCAGGCTGGGGCCTGGAACCCACCCGCTGATGGTGCCGTCATCCTGCAGCTTCGCCATCCACACGTTGGTGAATGGCGAAGCTGCGATGGTGCATCCGCCAACGCAGAACAACCAGCCGGCACACACCGTCAGCATCGGTGACATGGTAGCTTGTGGCAGATCGGGTCCGTTGATCCAGCTGCTGATCTGCCCGTTGTCCACGTTCGCGTAGATGAACGAGTTGGACGCGGACGCCCCGGTGAACGTGCCACCTACGATGTAGACGGTGTCGTTGAAGCTGGTGACGCCCGCGCCCCACCGCGTGTTGGGCATGGATGCCTGGCCGGACCAGGCGCCGATGGCACCGGTGTTGACGTCCCAGCTGGCGGTGAACACCGCGGAACTCGGACTCGTGCCGTTGTAACCACCACACGCGACGATTGAGTTGGTCGTCGTGGCACACGCGACGTAGTAGCCGGGACTCGGGAGCGGTGGTTGCGCCACCGGCTGAGCCAGAACGTCCCCACCCTGAAACTCAGCTGTGGCCACGGTAGCGACGTTGACCGTGGTGAACCCGCCCAGGAAGATGAAGTAGTTGCCGTCCACGACGACGGCTGCGTTGTTGGCAACGCCATTCGCGTCACCCAACGGACTCGCCCAGTTGAACGTGGTAATGCTGTTGGTGCAATACTGCGTGTTGAACGTGGCAGTTTGCGTCGGCACGACGGCGTTCTCGAGACCCTGGTGCGCAATGAGATTACGAATTACGATGGCCGGAACGTTGACGCTGACGATCGGATTTGTGGTCAGCGGCACCCCACCGCTGTCCGGGCACAGCGTGACGTGCAGGTCAGCCGCCTCACCGCTGTAGCTGATCGGCAGAACCACTCGACCGACGTTGGTGCCCGACAACACGAATGGCTGACTGATGTCGGTGACGTTGCCGGGCGTGTAGTAGTCCAGCTGGGTGCCACCACTCGGCGTCAAGATGCGAGTGCCGTCATACAGCACCGAGATGCTGTGGGTGCCGAGTTCCTGGCCCGCTTGCGCTGCCTGCTCGGTGCTGTCGAGCTCGGTGGGAAGCCCGTTCTGTGCGGCTGACCAGGGTGGAGTGGTGGGCATCGCGTCTCCGGGTTACGAGGTGGCGAGGCTGACGAGGCTTACGCTGAACGTGCAGATGAGCGTCATAGAAGCGACTGACTGGTTGACAGCGAGTTCCACATAGTCACCCGCGTTGAGCACCTGCAGACCGGCTACCGAAGCGCCGTTGTTGCCGACACTTCCTCGCATGGTGGTGACTCGAATGTCCGTCGCGCTACCATTTACCTGGATTTGGCCACGACCGTCGCCTGAAGCGAGTCCACCCGGCCAGATGACTGTACCCGTCAACAGGTAAGTGCCGGGAACTACAGCCGTGATACGCGATGGATTGGTGCCCGACGACCAGGTGATGTTGCCACTCTTGGACAACTGTGCGGTCCAAGGAATGGCGCTGTAGCTGCCGCTTGACGCCAGAACAAAGCTGGTGTTCTGCAGGTTCACCATCGGTGGGTTGAGCAGCATCGCAATCTGCGACGCGGTCAACACCTCGAGCGTCGTTGCCACGTGTTCTCCCTATGAGATGATGGTCGGCAACCAACCGCTGTACACGTACGTGCGGTTGGAAGACAGGTAACCGCTCGTCGTCTGACCAGCGGTGTACTCATAGTAGGCGGTGACACGTTGTGAGGCGTCATACAACGCAAATGTCCACCTCGCTCCAGCGTCCTCGAGCGTGCCCAGAGGCACACCCGACACCGTGTTGTCTCGCACCGCGTAGGTGAAGCCGTACGCCTGTGCCGTCCACGTCGTGCCGTTGGTTGACGTGGAGGCACCCGACACCTGGTTCGACTGATGCACGGTGTAGCTGTTGCTCACGTTACCCGCCGCAGCCACGACGATCCAGTAGGTGCTGCTGGGCGTGAGCCCGGTGACGTACGTGGGAATGTTGATGCGAGTGGTGGTGACACCACCGCTTCCGATGTTGGCGTACTCCGCGGGAATGGTGACCGACACCAGGGGCGTGTTGGACGGGGCGCCGGCGTTGTTCGCTTGAATGCTCACCGTGGTGGGCGCCAGCGAGGCACCACTGGTCGTCGTGGTCGTCAGTGAGAGACTGAGGTGACCGATGGTCGTCTGCGCGGCTGCCGTCGTGAATGATTGAGCCAGCCACAGACCATTGGTGGACACGGTGGTGCCACCGGACGTCAGCTGCCCAGACGTCTGCGTCCCGTTGTAGATCACATTACACGCGTGCGCGCCAAGCAGCTGGTTGACGTGGCTCGCGAGAGGCGGCTGCCCGCTGGTGGGTGCCTGCCACGTGGGTGCCGTCGACATCAGTAGTCCCGGGAGAGCAGGCCGGCCGTCGAGGAGACGGTGTTCGAGGCGCTGGCAGCTGACCACTGCGCCGTGACGACCAGGGTGAGGTTCGTCGTCGAGTTGGCCGTGACCGTGCCGTTGGTCATCGTGTTTGAGGTGGCCAGACCCGTCGGTGAGGCGATCTGCTGAGCCAAGCTGGAGAACGCGGAGTAGGTGCCAGACGAGCCGGGGGCGATGGCGAAGAGGTTGGTGCTCATCTGCCAAGCCTGGTTGCTGGCCCCGCTGGACGTGGTGATCGCACCGAAGGTAGCCAGTGCCGTACCGGCGACGCCGCCCAAGCGAACTCGGAACGTGATGGTGGGGGTGCCCGTCGAGGAGGCGGTGCCGTACATCACCATGCGATAGACACCACCAGCCTGCGCGTCGTTGGCTGGAATGGTGAAGGTGCCGACCACAGTCTCAGACGCGGTGTTGGCAACAGTCGCCGTGGTCAACGTCGGGTTGAGCTGGGTACCCCACCAGTTGGAGCCGCGGATCCCGTACCGACCGTCGGGGGTGACGGTGACCTTGGTAGTGGTGTTGAACACTGCGAGCGCGTTGGCCAGGGTCCAGGTGCCATCCAGCCAGTTGTCCCACACAGCCCAGCCGGTGTTGGTGGAGACGAGCTCGATGCCGAACGTGCCGTTGGCGCCCTGAGTGATCTTGTTGTTGACGACCATGATGTCGGTGGCGCTGGTGCCGCCGCGGATCGCGGCGTTCGAGCAGTTCTCCACCGCGTTGTCGGAGATCAACACGTCCGAGGTGTTCACCGCACCGGCCGTCTGGCCGACGAAGATGCCGTTCGACGTGCAGTTCTGCACGGTGTTGCCGGTCACCTGCGTCTGCGTGGTACCGGCGACCGAGATGCCCGTCGCCACCCCGCGCACGTTGTTGCTGTTGACCGTGACGTAGGTGTCGTTGCTGAGCATGATGCCGTTGGTCACCGTGTTGTACACGGTGTTGCCGGTGATCGTGGCGCCCTGCGTGAACGACATGCCGATGCCGGACGTGCCTGTGGCACCGGTGACGTCACGGATGGTGTTACCGGTGATCGCGATGTCCGACACGAAGTTGCCTGCGAAGGCACCCTGACCGTTGACGTTGATGCCGTAGTTCGTGGAACCGACGATGCTGTTGCCGGTCACGTTGATGGCGTACGGCTGGTAGTTGCCGGTGTTCTGCGTCTCCACGAGAATGCCGACGTCACCGGTGTTCAAGATCGTGTTGCCGATGATCTCACACTTGGACCAGTTGTAGACGTGGATGCCGTAGTGAAGACACGAGTCGGCGACCGAGTTGAACACTCGCACACCCTGGTAGGTGTTACCCGCTGACGTGGAGTGAGAGCCGATCAAGGCGCCGGGTGCGCCGAGACCTGAGCCGTCGGTGGCCGGTCCCGCGTAGCAACCATCCATCGTGATGTTCTGAGACAGTGTGCCGTCGTTGGCCGGCATACCCGCGCCGGCGATCGCCAGATCAACCTGGAACGCCTCGCCGGGGTCACTGCCACCTGCGGTGCTGTATCCCTCGAACCGGCAGTTGATCACCTGGCCGTTGTCGATCGCGTTGTACTCCATGGCGTGGAAGCCACGGGTGTTCCGCCAGGTGACGTCCTTGCAAAGGATGTGACGAGCGTGAGCGAAGAAGAACGTGTCAGCTGAGTCGGTGGTGTACACCTGACCCTTGGCGTCCCAGATGCCACCGAGGATGTTGATGTTGCCGTTGCCGTTGTACACCGTCGGCGACGTCTGATTCAGGTAGTTGTCAATCAACGCCTGACCCGCACCGGCGCCGGCGAAGATGTAGGCGTTGTACGCGGAGACCGTGGTGTTTGGTCCCAGGTGCATCGTGCCGTTCAGCTTGTAGCTGTAGTACGGTGGGACGAAGAGGGTGCCGCCGCCCAGGTTGTTGATCGCGGTGGCTGCGGCTTGGAAGGCGGCGGTGTCATCCGTGGTTCCGTCACCTGCGGCACCGTAGTCCTGCGGGGTGATGTACCCGACGAGGAAGGGCATTCAGCTCACTCCCGTGATCAAACCGTTGGTGTAGGTGAAGGTGGGCGCGGTCAGGAAGGAACCTGAGCCACCCTGTGTCGCGGTGAATTGCACCAGGCTGATCAGCTGATCGTCAGCGTCGTAGCTGAACTGCGTGGTACGAGCACCGTCATCTTCGTTGATCTGCTTCACTGTGGTAGACGAGCCACCCGGCTCATTGACCTGGTACATCAGCCCGTATGTGGCGGGAATCCAGGAGACCTCATCGGTGGAGGTGAACGCACCTGTCGTCTGAGTGGATCGTTGCCAGACGTAGAGATTGGTGGACGTGCCAACCATGCTGGTCACGATGAAGTAGTCGGTGCCACCGGTCAGCCCACCGAGGGTGAGAGGCACCGACACCCAGAAGGGCGAGCTGTAGATGTAGGTCTCAGTCAACGTCACGCTGGTAAGCGCCGCACCGGTGGGTGCCCCGCTGAAGCTGTCGAAGATGCTGATGGTGAGGTTCGGGATGTTGTTGATGACGGGTGAGCCACCCACCGTGCTGAGCTGAATCGCCACCGAGGAGATGCTCGTCTGAGCAGGTGCGGTGGTGATCAGCTGCGCGAGGTAGCTTGTGTCGGTACCCGTATACACCGCGGCGCCGGTGCCCTGAGTGCTTGCCTGCACCTCACCGTACGTGATCACCGAGTTGTGATCACCGAGAAACTGGTTCACCTGGCCAGCCAGGCCGGGTGAGCCGGGTGCGGCGCCCAGCCAATCTGGCGTGGTGGTCCCCATTGATCACGTCCCGGAGATCGTAAAGGTGGCCTGCAGGATCAGGGTGTCAGTGGTCGGTACCGTGACGCTGGGCGAGAATGCCCAGTGATCCAGCAACGTGCCGGCCGTCTGCACGTTGAGGTCGCTGGAGCTGCCGTTCGCGAAGACACCCGCCTCGGTGACGACCCAGGTGGTGGCAGGTGAGGGGAAGTAGAACAGCCAGGTGAGCAGCGCCGGGATCGTCGAGGTGGCGGGTGACGCCGCACCCGCGCCGACGATCACGCGACCCAGCTCCGCGAAGAGCAGGGTGTCGGACGCTGCGACTGTCCCGGTACCAGACCCCACGGCGCCCCAGAGGGGCGTGAGGTACGTCGGCTGGGTGACTCCCTGGTTGGCAGCCTGGTCCTGGATTCCGGACCATACGAGGGCACTCGCGAGCACGGACAGGCCGGCCGTGCACATGATGTTGTCACCCTCACGACGATCTCGGACGGTGCCGTCCGGCTTGACCACCGTGAGGGAGAGACGACCGTGGATTCCGATGGCAGCTTGCGCCGTCGTCTTCAGCCCCACGTGAATGACCCCCAGACTCCCGCGTCGTACACCGCGTTGACCTGCACCGTGGTGGTCATCGAGTCGGCAAACGCGAACGCCTCATCCGTCTCCGCGAAGTAGCCGAAGCTGTCGATCACGTCACCAACCGGCGCGGTTAGCTGCTCGTTCATCGTACCGAGCACGTCCACCAGGTTGTACGGCCGGAACACTCCTGGCACGACAACCTCCTAGATTCGAATGGCGGTGATCTGCAAGTTGCGATACCCACCCACGGTGAACGTAATCGAGTTGCTGATGATCAAGAACAGGTCGTTGATGCCGATGCTGTAGTTGTTCTGCGCGTCCGGGATGAACTGGTTCACCACGGTAATGGCGTCGCCTGCTCGCACCCAGCCGAGGAACTCCTCGGTGGAGGTGAAGGTGATGCGTTCGGCGGCGAACGCGTACTCCTGACGCTCACGCTGTGCGCGGTTGAGCGCCATCGGTACGGTGAACAGCGAGGAGTCGTTGATGAACTCCTCGTAGACGCCACCGTTCGGACCGGCGTAGAGTGTCTGAGAGGCGAAGTCATTGGCTTGCGCCACCACAGGCACCCGGTAATCGTACCACAGCTTGATGGTGATGCCGTTGGCAGGTACCGTACCGGTCGTGTTGAGAAACCACTGACCGTTGGCGTTTTGCGCAACCTGCCACGTGGAGGTGGACGTGCTGCCTGCTTCCACCTGGTCAACCGCGGTGGACTTGCTTCCTACCCGCAGTGAAAGGTTGCCGGACGGGGTGTGCCGCAGCGGCCATGAGTGCTGCACCCCATTCGACCTCCACGTGTCGGTGGGGGTGCCGGTGGGAACTGTGGTGTGACCGATGGTCTGATCCGCACCCTGAACCAGGATGCGGTTGTGAACCGTCGTGCCGTCCCACTCGTAGCCGAAGTTGTTGCCCACCGCGAAGTGACCCTCGGTGAGTGACCCGCCACCTGAGGCGGTGGGAGTCGTGGTGAAGGTAACACCCGTGGATGACGCGGTGCTGGCGTCAAAGAAGTGGAGCTGCCGCAGCTCGTCCACGTACCACCCGAACGGTGTCACGATGCCGGCCAGCTGAGACAGCTTACGAAGCGCCGAGGAGAGGCTGGTGTAATTCAGCTCGAAGCTGGCGATCTGTGGACCGGGAGCGACGTAGCCACCGTTTGCGACGGTGGCTGCGGTGACACCACAGCTGGCTTGGGCAACCAGGGAGACCACGATCTGGTCCGTGGTCTTCCCGTAGAAGTTGCCGTGCACCACCTTGTTGTCCATGTAGAACGTGTAGTCGGTGCACTGCAGGTTCCACTCGTTACGAGTCGGGCTCGTGACGTCGAGGATCGGGTCGTTGCACACGCCGGCGAAGAGCACCTGGCCGGCGGTGTTGTCGGTCAGCTTCACCTGGCTGAGCACCGGGATGACCACAGATGGCGTCGTCACATACTCGTCCACCAGGACGAACACTCCCGTGTCGCCCTGGCGGCCGAAGTTCTGCGTGATCGACATCTGGTTCTCGGTACCAGACCACGCCAGCTTGTCGGTGTAGTCCACCGTGGATCCACCCGGTGGGGTGACGGTGAACGTGAGATCCGGGTGCGCGATTGCCATCTGTCACATCCTGATCTTGACGCCACCGGCTGGCAGGATGCGCGTCGCCACACGGCGACCCACCTTGTCCGCCAGCTGATCCATCGCCTGCTCTCCCATGACCTGGGCACCCTTGAAGTCGAACTGCATCACGAGAACATTGCCAGTTCCACGTGTCGCGCCGATCGGCAGGTTGATACCCAGTGGCATACCCGGGATCGCACCCCCGGCACCGATGGGACCGACACCCGTCGGACCGAGAGCCGCACCGGTCACCTGAGACATGGCCGCCTTGACGTTGGCCTTGCCGCTCAGGATACCCTTCGCGAGCAGCTTCGTGATGTTCGCACCGCCGATCTCAGGCGCACCACCACCAGAAAGCGGACCTTCCTTCGCAGGAGACCAAGGAAGGTGGTTCTTGATCGTACTGGTGACACTGCCGATCGCGTCCTTGACGTTGCCGACCATGGACTTGATGCCGCTCACGAGACCCTTGATCACGTTACGACCGGCGTCATACAGCAGCGTGCCGAAGTTGCTCGTGAGGTCCGTGATCGTCTTGATGACGTCGTGGATGCCCTGACTGACGAGCTTCTTGACGTCCTTCCACGCCTTGCCCCAGTGACCGGTGATCAGGTCCAGGATGACACCGATGATGTTGAGGATGGTGTGCATCGCCATGGAGATCGTGTCGCTGATGACACCCCAGACGAGCTTCACCGTGTCCTTGATGATGCCCCAGGTGGTCTTCCAGCCGGCCAGCACGACCGCGAGGATGGTCTTGAAGCCGTCCCACCAGACCTGAGCCGCCGTCTTGATGACGTCCCACATCACGTGCCAGATCTGCTCGATCTCCTCGCTGTGGCTCTTGAACCACGTCACGAGGTCGTTGATGCGAGCCTGGATCCAGTCCAGGACGTTGGTCTTGAACCACTGAGCAGCACTCTGGATCGCGCCGAACACGCTGTTCCACGCGCCGGTGAAGGTCTTGCTGTGTCCGCTGAACCACGCGAAGACGGCACTGATGGCCTTCGTGATGCCTGGAACGACGTTCTTGGAGAACCAGTTGATGGTGACCGCGACGGCCTTGATGGTGGCATCCCAGGCCACCTTCAGGGCCTGACCAACCGTCTGCACGATCTGCCGGAACCGTGCGGAGTGGTTGTAGGCGTAGATCAACGCGGCACCGAGTGCGACAATCGCAAGCACGACGAGACCCACCATGCTGGTCAACGCACCGATGATCGCGCCGATCACCATGATCGCGCCAGCCAGCAACCCAAGTGCGATTGCCGCACCCAGTACGTACGTGGTCAGCTTCTTGTGGTGTTCGATCCAGTTGGCCATCGGACCGGCGAGCTTGGCGACTTCCGTCGCGATCTTCGTGATCGCAGGCAGGAACGCGGTGCCGATCGCGATACCGGCGTTGTGGATGGCAGCCTTCGCCTTGTCGAGCTGGAAGGCCAGGGTCTTCTGCGTGTCGCTGAAGCCCTCCACGTTGCCGTTCGCGTCGGCGGACGCCTCACCGATGCCCTTGATCGCCTCGTTGACCTTGTTGGTGTTCTCACCGGTGGACATGAGAGCGGTCGTGAAGCCGGTGGCGGTACCCATCAGCTTCTTCAGCGCCTCGTTGTACGTCTGCCCGACCTTGGGCGCGCCGTCCTTGGCCACCTGAGACAGCCACTGCATCGTGCCTGCCAGGCCACGGGTGCCGAGGCTGGCCTGGACGTCGTGAGCGGTCAAACCGAAGAGCTTGAGCTCCTTGCCCATCACGTTCGTGGGCGCGGACAGGGAACGCATGGCGTTGGCGATGTTGAACGAGGCTCGCGCGGCCGTCATACCGTGAGCGGTCATGTTGGCCAGGATGCCGACGACGTCGTTCATCTTGATGCCGAGCGAGCCGGCCAGCGGCAGCACGTTGGCCATCGAGCTGGACAGCAGCTGGAAGTTCGTCTTACCGTATGAGACCGCCTTGACCAGCTGGCTGGTGACGTCAGCTGACTTGTTGGCGGACAGGTGGTAGTCGTTCAAGACGTCGGTGACGGCGTTGGCGACGGTGCCAAACTCCGCGCCCTCGATCTTGGCACCCTCGGTGGCTGCCCTGAGCACCTCGAGACCGGCGGCACCGTGGTAGCCACCCGACTCAACGACGTACATGTTCTTCGCGACGTCGTTGGCCATGACGCCAGTCTCGTTGGAGATCTGGATCATGCCCTGCTCCACGCCCTTGAGCGCGCTGCGTGACTCACCCGCGGAGGTGACCAAACGCGTGCTGAGGGTCTGGAAGCTGGTGGCTGCCTTGAGTGACGCGTAGACGATCGCACCGGCTGCGATGCCGATGCCGAGCATCGACTTGGTGGCCGTCTTGAAGCCGCTGCTGCCGGCGGCTGCGGCACTTCCCGCAGCCGCCGTGCTGGCACCCGCGCGCGTCGTGGAGCCGGTCATCGCGTCACCGACGGCCGTCTGTCGAGCCTCAGCCGCAGCCAGCTCACGTGAAGCCACCGCGGCGTCACGCTCCGCGGCAGCCATACGCGCAGCTGCAGCTGACTGTCGCTCCATGACCGCGGTGTTGTTGCCACCGGTGACGAGCATGTCACGCTGGACCGTCAGCAGTTCCCGCTCCGCACCCGCCTGCTCCATCGTGGCGATGCGCAAGCGGGTGCGTGCCGCCTCCAACCGAGCCGACGCGACTTGAGCCGCGTCGGCACCGGATGCGGTCTGCAGAAGACTCTCGTCGATGGCCGTACCGGCCACCCGAGCAGACTCAGCCGCCCGCTCGGAGGTGCCAGCAAACCGATCGAGAGTCGCGTCAACCCGGTTCATCACCCCGGAGATGCGATCTCGCGCCTCCAGAATGGCCAGGATCGTGAACGCCTCACCGCCCGCCATGCTGCACCCCCTTCTGGGCACGCTCCTGCTGCATCTGCTCCTCGCGGGTGGTCAGCTGGAGGTAGGTCAGGTAGTCACTCACCTCACGCCACGGGAGCTGCTCCAGCTCCTCCAGCTTCATGCCAAGGCGCTGCCACAGCTGCTCCCGGAGCCAGAACGTCCCCAGTGACCGCGGGCTCCCCGTCCCTAGCCGTCCCGCCCTGATCGCCGTCGACGCCGCCACCAGGAAACTGACGCTGCTCCTCGCTGGACACCGGGGTGTTCAGCTCATCGACGATGGACCACAGCCGGTCGAACTCAGGACCAGGGATGCGCTGGACGCTCTGAGCGTTGATCGGCCAGATCTTGCCGTTGTCGTCGTCCAGGTTCCAGTCGGAGATGGAGGCGGTGACCATCAGCTGACGGTAGCGAGCAACGTCCATGTCCATGACGACGTCACCCCCGTTCACCCGACTGCGGCCCTGAAGGGCACGCTCAGCCTCGGTCTTGGCACCCTGGGAGATGTACTCCCGGAGCTCGATCCAGTAGCCCCGAGCGGGGTCACCGATGTCCACCCTGCGAGTCGCGCTGTACGCGGAGAGGAAGCCCATCGCAGCCTCATTCCTTGCTTAGTATGGCAGGTACACGGCGTTGGCGACCGTGGCCTGGATGGTGTACTGCGTGGCGCCCGAGAGCGGGCGGCTGGCCTCATAGGTCATCGTGGACATGACCACGTCCTCGACCTTGAGGTCGTTGGCGAACTTGTTGAGCACGACCTGCGGCTGGTTGATCGTGATCACCGAGCTGCCGTCGGGGTGGACCAACTTGAACTGGTACGCGCCGAGGGTGCCGTTCGCCATCTTCTCGAAGTCACCGTAGGTGGCGTCGTCGAGGCTGTCGAACACGACGTCGATGCTGCCGCTGGTGTGCAGCGTCACCGGGGTGATGAACGAGGGACCGTGGAAGTTGGAGTACGTGTACGTCTCCTTCATCCCGTTCTCGATCGAGACCGTGGTGTTGCTGACCTCGGTGCGAAGCGTGCCGAAGACGTTGAGGTTCGCCTCCGCGAAGACGAACGGCATCTCGTTGGCCACCGTGACAGCCGTCGGGCTGTCCAGGACGGCCACCGAGCGACCGATCATCTCCATGCTCATCTCGACCGCGGTGTTGCCGACCGGCGCCTTCAGGTCGAACTTGTTGGCGCGGCACCCCGCGAACTGCAGCGACTGGAAGCCACCGATGTTCTTCTCCACCGTCAGCGAAGGCAGCGTGTTCTGCTCGTTGAGCGTGTGGGTGTACGGGTTGGTGACCAGGGTGACCTGTGCGGCGCTGGCGTGCGCGTAGTTCAGCGCCGCGTCCAGGGTGAGCGTGTTGGTCGCGACGCCGGTGACCTTGCGGACCTCCGACGTCTTGACACCTGACACCGAGTTGACGTCGACCTGGATGATCGAACCGATGACGATGCCGGTGGCGGAGGTGACCGTGACCGTGGTGTCGTTCACCAGGGACGGGGCGCTGAGCGTGGTGGTCGTGCCGGTCACGACGGTAACGCCGCTCGCGTGAGCGTAGCCGAACGCGTCGGCGACGGTGATCACGCTGCCGGTGACGTCCGAGATGAGACGCGCCTCCGGGTAACCGGTCGTGTCGACGATGATCTGCTGACCGACCGCGAAGCCGGTGGGGCTCGTGACCGTGACGGTCGTGGCGCCGGCCGTGATCGACGCGGTGCTCGTGGTCGTGGTGGGGGTGGCCACGGTGCCGTAGACACCCCAGCCGGCGATCGAGTCGGCACCGATGGAGGCGACCATGACCTCGATGGCGTTGGACGGGAAGATCGGGCCGTGGATCGTGCCCTGGAACTTCGCCTCACCGTAGAGGTTGTAGATCTGAAGGTCGCGCACGTTCTGCATCAGGTGCGGCGCGAACCACCCTGGGTCCTCCTCCATGGTGTTGCTCATCATGGGGAGGAACGTGTTGGCGGCGACGGGCGTCCCGAACACGGCTTCCTTGGCGAAGCCCGTCGCGGAGAGTGACCCGTACTTCTCAGTGATCGTGGGGTAAGCCACGGACGGCCTCCTTAGCTAGCTGGGTCGGTGGTGGCCTCGTCGGCCACCGGCTCGTCAGCTGCCTCGTCGGCGGCCGGCGGTTCGGGGTCAGGCTCCACGTCGGGAACGACGGGGATGCTCAAGCTGGGGAGCACCGCAGGCATGAGTGCCGGCGTCGGGGCGACGGGCTCAACCACTGCGACGTCGGCGCGCGCCAGGAACGGCGTCACGTCTTCGTCGGGGAGGTTGAACTCGTCACCTGGAAACTTCTCGCCCACCCGGTTGTCGGTGAACGTCACCGGCGTCAGACCGGTGTAGGTCAGCCTCACGTCATACCTCCAGTGACGTCTTGACAGCCTCGGCGAGACGACGATTGGTCGCCGCGGCGAGTCCCCGAGTCGCGTTCTCCGCGAACGGGTTGGCCTTCGTTCCAGGGTGTTGGACCAGGGAACGATAGATGTGGTTGCCACCGCTGATCCAGTGTAGCCTGGTCGCGTTGACCGGCTGGATCGGGTGAGGTGACGTGCCTCGGATCACGTAGCCGACGTACGGCACCCGGCTGTAGATCTCCACCGTGGCACTCGTCGCGCCGACGACGACCTTGTGATCGATGGAGTCACGCAGCTGACCGTTGTGGTTCTCACCCTCACGCTTGCCGACGGGTGCCGCGTCCCGAACCGCTCGCGTGACGACCTCGGCGGTCTCCACCGCCCATCGTCTGGCGACGGTGTTCCATCGGAAGCGATCACGGAACTTCAGCTCGCTCTTCTCCAGCGTCATGCTGATCATCCCTGCACCGCCTCGTAGACGTCCAGACCCAGCCGCGCGGCGTAGTACAGCATGCGCAACGTGGCGGGGGTTCGTTCCGGTGGGTACTCCAGCTCGAAGTCCTCACCGATGGCCAGGATCTGACTCTTGACGCCGGTCACCGAGTCGGTGATGAACAGCGGCATCGTCGTGGTCCAGGTCTTGGCCATGATGGCGTCGATGATCAACGCCATCTCCTGGTCAACCGTCGGGCTGTCCGGGATCGTCTCATAGGTGATGTACACGTCCACCACCCAGGCCAGGTACTTGAAGCCCGGGCCACGTGGAGCGGTCTGTCGACGTCCGCGAAGGCGGCCACCGAGAATGTACGCCTTCGGGTGATCGATGTCCTCCACCACGGGTGGCGTGATGTACGCCTCCAGGGAGGCACCGGCACCGGGAATGGTGAGACCGTCGAGCAGTCCCTTGACGTACTCTTGCACGGAGTTGAGCGGCATCAGATCACCCGCCTGTACGGGTTGAGAAGCTCTCGGTACTGCAGTTTGAGATCGTCAATGCCGTGGCCACCCACGGTCTGTGAGCCCGGGATGTTCTGGATGCTGACGCTGGTGATGCCCGCGTCCAGGGCCTGGGTCGTGGCGGCCAGGATCGTGGCCCACATGACGTCCTGAGGAAGCGACGACACGATGAGGTTGCTCGGGTGGTTGTACGACACCGGGCCGGCCAGGGTGAGGGTGCCCGGACCGGCCTGTGCGGTGCCGCCCCCGTTCGGGAGCGTGTATGGGGTGTTGGCCGTCACCGAGGTGACGCTGACGACCTCCGTGCTCTCACCGTCGTAGATGAAGGCGCTGGCACCCGCGAACCCGGTGACGTCATCCACGGTGAGCGTGGTGGAGCCGGCGGTGACTTCCGCCTTCAACCCAGCGTGTGGCCACCCGTTGACGTACGTGGCGGCGAAGCGGTAGCCGTTACGGCCGAGACCCCAGCCGGCGTAGCCGGGGGCGAGGGTGATCGACTGACCACCCGCACCGCCCGAACCTGCGGGCACGTAGGAGCCGTAGACCCCGATGGCCGGGTTCTCGATGTCCCACATGCCCTGAGGCACCTGGGTCCACTGACGCGGGAAGACCGCGTTGGACGCCGTCTGGACCGCCAGGATCTCCGTCACCGGCCAGCGACTCAGGATCCAACGCACGTTCCCCGTGGACTGCTCCACGTTGATGCGGTAGTCACCGGGTCCTGAGCGCTGCTCGCTGTCGATGGTGGAACGCAGCGCCTGATTGCACCAGCCGTCCACGATGGTCGTCGCTCGCCAGCAGATGTTCGTCTGCTCCGCGAGCTGCTGCGCCGTGGTGGCCTTGGGGAAGGGAATGATCGACCACGAGATGCCCGTGGGCGCGTTGACGATCATCTCCGGGTTCACGTACGGGGTCGCCACTGTCCCTCCCTACCTCCGTCTGGCGCACTTGGCGCAGAGCCACTTGCCATCAACCCACGTGCCGTGACGGTCACAGAAGTCCGAGTTGCACTCCCGGCAGGACCCCACCGGCTCACGCTTCCCGTGGCCGGAGCACAGACTGCACTTGCTTCGGCGCCTCATGCGCTCCGTCCTGGTGGTTACGCTTCCGGGGTCTGCTGCACTGCCTGCTGGATGAGAGAGATCTGCTCCGCCTTGGAGCGAGCGGTCGGGGCGCCGACCTGCTCCGCGATCTCCTTGAGGTCTGAGAGCTTGGCCGTCTCAGGGTCCAGGGCGGACAGGTCGATGCCGGACTTCGAGGCGTTCTCAGCCTGCTGAGTGCCCGCCTCGGCCTGACCCTGGGTCACCTCTGCGACGGGTGCCTTGCCGACACCGTCGTTCATGTCCGCCCCGCACTCCCCGCAGAACTTGGTGGCCTCCGGGTTACGGTGCCCGTTGCGGCAGAGCTGAACCGTCTGACCCGTCAGCTGCTGTGGGGCGTTGCCGGCCATCGACTGCGCCAAAAGCGCGATCATCGACGGCAGGTCACCGAGCTTGGCCAGGTCGTTGAGCGCGCTTGCCATGGTGGCCTGCTGCTCGATCTGCCCGCGTCGTTCGACGTCGAGACGGGTGGCCGTCTCGTCGGGCGTCTCCGGCACACCCTGCGGCGTGCCAGACCAGAGCGAGTTTCCGCGCAGGTGATCCTCGCAGCCGCCGTGGCACGTGAGTGCCCAGATCTTGACGGGTGCGCCCTTGACCACGGGTCGGGTGTGGGACTCGCCACAGCCTCCGTGCTCGGGGGAGATGGACACCGCGCACACGTCGTTGCGCGCCCAAACGGTCATGGCGACCTCTTCCTCAAGTTGTTCGGTTCAGTTTCTGAGAGCTCGGCGTACAACTACACCGGGGTGGTCTCGGCGCCGCACTTCGGGCACGTGGCGTTCCACGCGTTCCAGGTGCGACGACACGGTTCGCAGCGCTGACCACGCTTGGTGCCGAAGGACTCCGCTCCCTTGCCTGAGATGAAGTCCTGGCTCGCGTACTGGCTCTTGTTGAGAGCCGCCGCGTGTCGGTCTTCCATCATCACGCTGCCGCCTGCGCGGGCGGCCGTGTATCGCGTGCCGTCCTTGCAGTCGAAGCCCTTGCAACCGGGTGGCAGCTGCACCTTCGTGGCCATCGCGCCTCCTACTGAGTGGTGGAGATGAACCAGCTCACGACGCCGGTCGCGGTTCCGCTCGCGATGACGACGTTGAGTGGTCCGCCTGCTGATCCAGGATACGCCACCACGGTGACCGGTGGGGCCCCCGCAGGGATGGCAAATCCGTTTGCGGCGGTCGCCGCGTTGGTACCGACCGCGAAGTAGACCGTGACGCTGCTCGTGTTGCTGAGCACGACCTGGCACGGACCGTTCGGGATCGTGGCGACGGCAGTTGAGGTGGTGGTGGGGGTGAAGTTCCCGGAGACGATCGCCATCAGTTACACCCTCACATGGTGACCTGGATGCTGCCACCCGCGTGTCGGATGAACTGACCAAACGCGACGCCGCTGGCATGCGCGTGAGCCGTTGCGGAGACGACCACGCTCGTGGGCCCCGAACCGGCACCCACGGTAACGAGCTCCGTGTTGTTGCCATCGATGATCGAGACGATCATGTTCTGTGTGAAGCTGGCGCCGCCGGAGGCGACGGTGATTGCCGTGGCACCCGAGGAGATCGGAGCGCTTGCGGCGGAGGTCGGGGTACCGATCACGTCGGTGCCCGCCACCGCGTACAGCTTGACGTTCGAGTTGACCTGGAGCGACGCCCCAGGCTGGAGCGGGAAGCCGGTGGCCGCGGTGACCGCCGACTGACCCAGATACAGCACGCTGGTGCCGGTGTTGACGAGAACGCCGGTCGTGTCGCTACCCGACGGGGCGAACACCACGACGGGCGAGGACGGGACGGAGACGGTGCTCACAGTCACGGTGAACGCCTTTCGGGTGGGTGGCCGGCTGGCACGATGGGTACCAGCCGGCCAGCTTGTGGACTCAGACGGTCGCGTTGACCGTGCTGAGACCGGTCTCGATGGTCGTGGTACCCGACGCGGTGATCGCGTAGATGTCACCGGCGGTGTTGCCCTTGACGTAGCTGTACCCGTAGATGGTCAGCTGCTGGCCGGGAGCCAGACGCAGACCCGTGGCGGTGACAGCCGCGATGCCGATGAAGGCCGTGACGGTTCCCGTGTTGAGGACGGTCACGTTGGTGAGAGTCGCGCCGTCAGCCCAGTTGGACGAGGTGACGTCGAAAACCTTGGTGGCACTGTTGCCGACCGAAGTGGTCGTCGCGGTGCCAGCAGCGAAGATAGCCACTTGCGGTGCCTTCCGTGTGAAGCGGCCCGGCACTCGCGTGCCGGGCCGCGGGTTCGACTAGCTGAACGGCGTGGTGTCCGAGACCTGCAGACCCTGGATGAGGCCGGAGTACTGCGGGGCGTGCGAGACGAGCGCGCCGTACATGAAGATCGAGTACCGGAAGGTCGCGTCGATGACCGGCCAGGCGATGGACACGTAGTCCTGCACCATGGTCATCTCCCACGCGTTGGCGACGTTCGTCCACGTCTGTGGGAGCTGGTAGGTCATCAGCATCGCGGTACCCTGCGTCAGCCACGGGTGGACCACGAGCTTGAGCACCGACCGGGTGATCGGGTTCTGGAACTCGGAGACCGCGGCACCGACGCGGACGCCTGGCACCTCGCTCTGCTCCAGGAAGAGGCGGTAGTTCGTGGCCGAACCCTGCGCGATGACGTCGTTCGAGAGGCGCATGATGTCGCCACCCTCACCGACGATCTCCGCCGGGTCAGCGCGGAACGAGCCGGGGTTGTTGCTGCCGCTGTCGTCCCACAGCTGCTGCAGCGCGGTGTACAACACGTTGTAGTTCAGGTGCTGACCGACGCTGGCGTTGTAGTAGCCACCCTGCCACTGGTTCGGGTACACACCCGCCGCGGCGGACTTACCCGCCAGGGTCGGGATGATGCCCTCCATGCGGGTGGCGGAACCGGTGCCCGAGTCGGTGGCCGGCTTGCTGACCGCGCTCGGAAGCGTGCTGCCCTGCAGGGTGTACTTGACACCACCGACGTTCTGCGCGAGCAGGTAGTAGCTGCTGCCGTCGTAGCCGTAGATGTCGTAGGACAGGGCACCCGCGACCGGCGCGATGGTGACGTCCACGACCTGGCCGGCCGAGACGGTGAAGCTGCCGGAGTTCGTCGAACCCGCGGTGCCACCGTAGTAGTTCTTCGCGACGACCGCGACGTTGGTGAGCGTGGTGTTGAGCGCGGTCTCGTTGGAGCCGGCCGCTCGAACCGCCGCGGTCGGGGCACCAGGCGTGGTGAGCGCCTGGCTCGTGGCCGCGAGCATCTGGTACTCCTCGCCGAGCATCATCTCCTGCAGGAGGATGAGGTTCGCGAGAGCGGAGATGTCCTCGAAGCCCTGGCCGGCGAACTGCGCCAGCCACGAGAGCGACTCGGTGAGGCCGAAGAACTTGTACGGCACGTTGAGCTGGACCTCGGTCTGAGAACCGGTGCCCGGGATGTTCAGCGGCCAAGTGCTGCTAGCCAGGGTGCCGCCGCTCTGGACGAGCTCGGGGATCGAGATGTCGACGACACCCTGACCACCGGTCTGCGAACCGGAGACACCGGTGAACACGCGCTCGATGCGGCTCGTGCCCTGACCGGCCGGACGAGGCAGCTTGTTGCGGAAGACCGTGTAGACCGGGTAGATCAGTCGCGACGGTGCCAGCAGGTCGAACGGCACCAGGCCGCTGACCGTGCCGATGCCGAGGTTACCGGCGGTGAAGCTCTTGAGCGCGTCCGCGCCACCCGGCATCTGACCGACGAGCTGCTGGAGCTGCTCGCCGATGGACGGCATGGTGAGCGCCGTCTTCAGGTTGCCGAACTGGTTGAGGAAGCCGGGGTTCATCGACTTCACGACGGACGTGCGGTTGGTGTAACCGCGGTGCGTCTCCGTGCGCAGCTCCATCGCGGCCTGGTGGGCCTTGGTGGTGATCTGCATCGGGTCCGTCAGCGCGTGGTTACCGTTGCCGACGAAGCCCGCGCCCTTGACCATGTCGGTCATCTTGGCCTTGAGCATGTCGCCGGTGTGGTTGTAACGAGACGCTTCCGACGCGGCGTCCTGAGACGCCTGGCCCACCGTGGGGGCGGGCACCTCCATGCTGAGGATGTCAGCCACGGAGGCCTCCTTTCACAGGAAGATCAGGGTGGCACTCACGTGCCGAGTGGGTAGTCGGGACGGCTCAGGCGAGCCCGTTCATCTGGTAGAGCTTCGCCCAAGCGGCTTCCCGCTCGCTCGGGTTGGGACTGGTACGAGCCTGCTCCTGCAGGGCTCGCATGAGTGCCGCCTGCTGCCGCTCCGCGGTTTCGGCGACGGACGGCAGCCCCACCGGAGCTGCCGAAGACTTGGTGGCCGTCTCGAAGCCGACACCTCGGAAGGCGGCGACGTTCGGGTCCGGCAGGTTGCCGAGCGCGTCCACCGCGTCGGCCAGGACCTTGTTCTGCTGCTGCGCCTCGGCGAGCGACTTGGTGATCTGCTCCACCTGGGCGGCGAGGTCGCGCGTGGCCTCGAGAACCGCGCTCTTGATCACGTCAGCGTCGACGACGGTGGCGGCCTTCTCGATCGCCTTCGCCTTCTTCGCCTTCTTGACCTTCGGCTCCTCGACGGCCTGCGTCTCGACGACCGGCTCCACGACGGCGTCCTCGGACTTGGCCGCACCCACCGCAGACGGGACCGGACGAGAGCCGTTGGCCATCCCCGCGTCCGCGCTCATGCTGCACAGGTCCGGGAAGGTCTGCGCGATGTGGTCGTGCATGGCCGCCATGGCGCTGCGTGCGGAGTCGCGGTTCGTGTTGCGGTAGTAGGTACGCTGCGGCGCGCCGGTGGGAACCGGGGCCGGCAGGATGGCCGTGCCCTTGTTGCTCGGACTGTCAGCCGCGTGGCCAGAGTCCAGGTGACCACGGGTGAACTGCGCCGCCTGGATGTCCGAGGTGGGCACAGCTGCCATGTTCGGACCGTCGTGGCCAGGTGACGGGGTCTCGCGACCATCCGTCAGCAGCGGACGACGGAAGCGGACGGGGCTGAGCTCCGTCGGTGACGGGAAGGAACCGGGACCCGGGTTGGCGTCCTGGAAGGACTTGTGCGCCTCGTCACGGAGCTCGTTGAGCAGGTCGAGCTGGCTGCTCTTGATGGTCTCCGCGGCCTGCCAGAGCTGAGCGGCTGCGCCGGCCTCCTCGATCGTGCCGCTGAAGACGGCGTCGGAAGCCTTGGCCTGCCAGACACCCGCGTCCAGGGTGTGAAGCGTGGTGATCGGGTGAGCCTTGGCGGCCTCAGCCGGGTTGAAGGCGGGGCACAGCAAGTCGTGGAGCGCGCCCATCTCGTTGGTCACGCCGACCGACTTGAGCCGCGTGGCGGCCTTCAACTGCACGGTGCTGTCGGGAACGGTTTCCATGCCTGCGTCACTCTCCAGGGCCTCGATGGCGGCGCCGTCCGGCTCACGGTGAGCTGGGACCGGCTCGATGTCAGCGGCGGCCGGACCGACCACGCCGGCACCCGGGACAGGCGCACCCTTGGCCACCTTCAGCTGCCGATCAGCAGCCTCCAGGTAGCCCGGGTTCTCCTTGCCGCAACCTGGGCAGAACCGCTCACCCTTGTCCAGGGGGAAGCGGTCGCAGCCGAGGCACGTGAACTTGTGGTTCTTGTTGGCCGGCTTGGCGGAGCCGGGGATCTTCTTGCCGCACTCGGGGCAGAAGCCGTGCTTGGCGTTGATGTTTGCGCCACAGCCGGGGCAGACGACCTTGGTCTTCTTCGCCTTCGTGGTCTCCGCCGCGTCACCCTTGGCCATCGGGAGCTTGGCGTTGCACTTGGCGCAGCGACGAAGCTTGGAGTCCCCGTCGTACGCGGCGCCGCAACCCTTGCAGTCCTTCATGCCCTTGGTGGTGTCAGGCTTGGCCTCCATGGCCTCGCCCTTCTTCGCGTCGTCGTCCGCCTTGTCGTCGCCGTCGTCCTCGGTGTCGACGTCCGCGTCAGCGTCCTTCGTGACGGGCGTCTGCTCGTCCTCGTCGGCCATCCCGGAGTTCGCCTTCACCTCGTCCGGCTCCGCGTCACTCTTCATCCCGAGCTCCTTCTTCCACGACTCCGGGAGCTCAGCCACGAAGGCGCTGCCCTTGCGGCGAGCGATGCGGATGATGTTCCGCTTCAGCTTGTCGCTGGAGTAGTTGTCGGAACCAGCGCGACCGATGGAGCTGGCGGCGTCGCTGACGTCGCCGGGGGTGACGATCGGGAAGGAGCGGTCGCGACCGGCGAAGTCCTTGGCGGGGATCTTATCGCGATCCACACCACCACCGACGGACGGGTCCATCTGACGCTTGTCCACGGTGAGTGGGCTGCCGTCGGCGCGTGTCACGACCTCAACACCCTCGGCGAGACGCTTCTCGGCGACTTCACGGTGCTTGAGCAGCATCATCAGGTCCCTCGGGCTGAAGGTGCTGGATGCCGGGATGGTCACGGTCTCCTCGTCCTTGACGGCCTTGGTCAGCACGTCTCCGTCACCGAACACCTTGCCGGTGAACTCCGCGTTGCCGTCCTTGTCCGCCTTGACGAGTTCGATGCCGCAGTTCTTGTTGGCCGGGCGGTCCACCAGGCTGATCTCGACGATCTCACCGTCGACGATGCGGCCACCACGTGCGACGTTGTCACGCACGATCTTCGGCCGCGCGATGCCGACGCTGTAGGCTCGCAGGGCCTTGTGGCGCACCAGGGTCTTCGCGGTCGGCTCGACCACGAGGGACTTCACCCAGGTGGCACCGTCACCGCCGGTGTTGACCTCCACGCCGACGCCGGCGGGGTCGCGCTGCGCGTTGTGCTGGACCCGCACGTTGGCGCCGGAAGACAGCCAGTCCGCGATGGCCTTGCTGCTGAAGTCGGTGTCGACGATCTGCTCGTCGCTATCCACGCTGCCGTCGGTGGCCTTGCCGTAGACGTACAGGTTGCCGTCGGGGGTCTCTTCGAACTTGGTGATCGGGAAGCTGAGGTAGGTCAGCTCACCACTTGGAGTCAGGGTCGCAGCCACTACAGCTCCTCGGTCAGTCCTCGTCGTCGTGGTCGTCGGTTGGGGTAAGCTCGGTGTACAGCAGGGTACGTGCCACCCAGCGGTCATCGTCCACCGGGAGCACGTACCCCTCTCGCGTGTACACCGCGTTGTGCTTGAGCTTGATGCGGAGGCCGGCCTCCGCGCACTCGTTCAACGCGTCGGCCAGCTTCTGCAGCAGGGTTGCCGTGTCGCTCATCGCTGTGAGATCAACCCCAGCCAGGAGTCGAGGTCACGTGCCAGCTCCGGCCGCATGGCCGGGCAGTCCATCAGCTGGTCTGGTTCCCACCACGCCAACGCCTCGATGCTGTCACCATCCGGGTCATCCGGGTTGCTGACCGCGTCGCGGCCACCGAAGATCTCCACGCTGGACTCTGACGGAACCACGTAGGTGAAGCCCTGGTACACGCCGTTGTCGGATACCCAGGTGCCGGTGACCTTGCCTCGCGGCAACGTGCAGCCGGTCTCCTCCTGCCACTCGCGTTCAGCTGCCATGAGCGGGGTCTCACCGAGATCCAGGCAGCCGCCTGGGAACTCCCACGTGCCAGCAGCCGGGTCACCAGGGGTGAGCGCTCGTTGCAGCATCAGCACGCGACCGGTGTCCGCCGCAACCACGGTGAGACCGGCCGCGACCGGCGTCTCCTGGTTGACGGTGATCGGGTCCCACTCGTCGCAGACGTCATCGCGCTGGATGATGCCCAGGACCAACGTGCAGCTGTTCGGCTCGCGGAACATGGAGCAGGTGCCGCATCGCTCCTCGAGGGTCTCAGCCGGACGGTAGTCCACCGACTCCTTGGAGACCATGCCACCCTCACCCTTGTTGGCCGGGTCACTCCCCTGATGCAGCTGGGAGGAGTGCGTCTCTGACCACCGCATGTCGGTTGGATCTTCGATGGTACCCACGTATGCCGGCACCGGCTTCCCGAGGGAGCGGTACGCCAACGCGCGGTGATGACCATCCACGATCCGCAAGCGATGATGGATCGGCGTCTTGACCATGATCGCCGGACGCGGTGGGTTACCGGCCTCGATCTGCGCCGCGAAGTGACGGACCTTATCAGGTTGGTGGTGTGCCGCCCAGCTGTCCTCGTTGTCGAAGTCGACGTCGTGAAGCGGCACGAGCTGCATGGTCCAACTCGCGTCATCCACCCACGCGATCGCCTCCGCGGGGAAGTTGCGCAGCATCACGGCACGAACCTCCGCGGCGGGTGCGCCACCCACGACACCCTTCACGGTACCCGGTGGACTGTCGCCGCCAGCTTGCCCCGTACCGTGCCCACCGCGGGGCCAGGTGCCGTTCTGAGAGCCTCGTGGCCCACCGTCCTGGTGCTCCGGGCGCCCTCGGTGGGAGGGCGCCTCAGCGTCATCTCCGTCCTCGGGGGTGACGTCCCGGCGTGAGCGTGGCTCACTGAAGGTGTTGCCGCTCGAGGTTCCCTCAGCGGGCGCCCACCGTGGTGGTTCCCCGCCTGCGGTTGAGCCAGGCACACCGCCTGGCACCTCCACCCCGCGGTTGACGCGACCCTCACCCTCAACCGGGATGTCATCTACGTCGTGTGGTGGAAAAACCCGAGCACCACCGCCCGCGGCGTCGAACATCGGCACCTGAGGCGTGTTGGGTGGCGTCTCCTCGAAGATCTGACCGTTGAGCCCGACCCGACGCGACGCCTTCACGACCTCGATGGCGTCTTCGATGATCATGCCCTTGGCCACGTTCTCGGCGACGCGAGCCAGCATGTGATTGTCAACGTGCCGTGGGGTCCAGCTGGAGATCAGCCGTCCCTTCCGCACGTGACGAGCCAACGCGCTGAGTTCCGACTCGATGGCGCGCATCTTGCCGGCCGTCGCCTTCTTGACGGGTGCCTTCTTGGCCGGGGCCTTGCCGCCGCTCGCAGCTGCGCTGGCTCCGCTGTGACCAGGCGACGGGGCGGCGTTGCCGCGTCCGCTCGCCATCGCGGCGGGGCGTCCGCTCATGACCGGGTTGATGCGTGGCTGCGCGCCGTTCGCTGAGGCGGCTGCGGCGCCAGGCTGAGCCGGCTGACCAGGTGCGGGAGCCGCACCGGGAAGCGTGGCCGTCGCACGAGGCTCGCCCTCCGGCAGCTCCAACAAGTTGCCGGTCATCCAGCCGGTCTGACGTGCCTCGGTGGCCTCCACCAGCGGCACCCAGCCGTTCGGGGTGGCCCACCCTGGGTCGCTGGTCTCGGGGAGACCCCACGGCTGCAGGTTGAGCTCCTCGCGGCCCTCGTCGATGGAGCGGAGACCGGCGCCGATCTGCAGGACGAGACGCTTGGTCTTCGTCTCCTCGTCTTCCTCCTCCATCGTGCCTTCGAAGACGAACCGCATGTCGTCCTGGTGAGCCACGTTGTGAAGGACACCGTTCATGATGTCAGCCAGGAACGTGAGCATCGGCTTGGTGGCCTTGCGCTCGTGGATGTTCTGGCTGGCCTTCGACATCTGGTTGGCGGCGCCGGGTGAGACGCTGGTGGAGACCTTCGGCATGATGCCGATCTCCATCGGCTGGATGTCGAAGGCCATGCAGACCTGGCTCATCACGATCTCGTCGAACTGGTCCGCGATCTCAGCCGGCTTCTGCGGCATCACCTTGGAGTCCGCCGGCAGCACGATGATCTTGTGCTTCCAGGCGGGGTCACCCGCGATGGCGTTGAGCGCGTCCTGCAGCTCACGGATCTGGTTGGGCGTCATGTTCTGGTTCGTGCCACCAGGTGACACGAACAGCCCGGGAATGGAACCCTCTCGGAAGAAGTCGAGCTGGTAGCCCTGCTTCTGGAGGCCGGACATCACCGGGATGAGAGCGCGCTCGATGGGCGGGAAGCCGTATGGCGTCCACCGACGAGGCGTCATCGGGAGATACAGCAGCTGGTCACCGCGGAACTGCTTCATCTCCGAGCCCTTGAGACCGGCCTCGTCGATGTCACGCTGAGTGATCATCGACATGAGGTCGGTGCGTGGCACCCCGTACAGGTACTGCTGGTACGCCGGTGCGGGTGGCCGCGGATACGAGCCGTTGATGTCATACAGCGGCCGGATGGTCGGGCCGCTGATCAACGCGAGACTGTCCAGGTCGCTGCCGAGCAGTCCCTTGCCGGTGCCCTTGGACCACTTCGGGCGCATGAGGATGGAGAGCGCGTCGAAGACGAAGATCTCTTCGAGCACCGCATCCAGCCACGAGTTCCAGCTGAAGTAGTCCGGGTCAGGGTGCTTGAAGAACTTGATGGCCTTGACGCGACGCTCGTTGAAGTCGGCCGTGGCCTTGTGGTCGTTGCGCATCTTCTTCGCGGCGTCGTGCGTGGGCATGATGTCCCACTCGAGACCGCGGATCTCCGCCTTGCGGAGCTGGATGCACGCACGCGCCACGGAGTACAGGTCAGCCAGGGTACGCAGGGTGCTGAAGTCTGCCAGCTTGAGACCCTCAGTGCCCGGCTGACCGACTGGGAGGTTCCAGCCAACCCGGTACTCCTCGCGCCTCGGCTCAGCACGCTCAGCACCCGGAGGTGGGGCGTCGACCGGGACGGGGAGGATCGGGCTGAAGGGACCGAAGGCGCCCTCGGTGAAGTCCTCGGTGGGACGTGGCAGGAACCCACCGTACGTGTACGCCCAACCGTTACCGGTGGAGCCACCGGTGTCGAGCTGCGCGCTCAGCGGCGACATCTGCCCGAAGTTCGGTCCGCTGCCCTGTGGGGCAGGTGTCGGACGTGCGCCTCCCGGGATGTGCTTGGCGCCGCTGATGATGGAGCCTCGTGACGCCACGTTCCCTCCCGTCCTTCTTAGATCTGGTACCAGCCCCACACGGAACTGACCCTGGCTGGAGCCACCGTCGTGTGATCCCACTGCGCAACCAGAGACTGAGTGGCAGCTCCGTCGATGAGTTCGCCACTCGCGGCGGCCACGGCGACCGCGTTGCTGCTGGAGTCGATCTTCTTCACGTGATACACGTTCGGCGTCCACGCGGCGCTGATGAGCGTGATGGTCACCGCTCCCGCACTCGCGTCTACCAAGATCGTATCATCAAGTACGGTGACTGTGTAGTCTGAGGCGTGAACATTTGCCACGTATCCCTGCAACCCGTTGATGATCTTCAGTCCCGTGGGGTGCTGCAGATCAAAGTTGCTCGGGTTGGTGAGACCGGCCAGGGTCACCTCACCCAGCAAAGCGTTGAGACCACCGCTGCCGTTGTCAATCAGGCTGAGTGAACCTTCCACGTCGATCACGCCGTACACCCACGGACCCTGTCCACCCTGACCGGCACCCAACACGTTGATCAGCTTGCTGCAGGACTCGATGGAGACCTGGCCGAGGTTGATCGCGTGAGACGCGCCGAACGAGCCCCCGTACGTGCCGATGATCGCCATCGCGGTCCACGAGTAGAGGATCCCCAGGCGATCAGCCACGAAGTGCTCAGAGATGAACATCGCGTAGGTGTAGCCACCTTGACAGCTGACGTTGCTGACCCAGCAGTTGTCGTTGTTGCCGTTGGCCGGCATGAGAAAGCCGACGGAGAGACCGGCGGAGAAGGTGTTCGTGTTGGCGAAGTCGCCGTTCTGCACCTGGCCACAGCCACCATACGTGAAGTTCTGGAGGCTTCCCTCCGCACATCCGTAGAGATCACCGGCACCCCAGGTGAGGCCACCGTTGCTGTACGTCGTGCGAATGGCGACGTCCTTGAACACGACGTACATGTTGCTGAAGAGCGCGGAGGCACCGTAGCCGTGAGCGGTCGTCGGACCACCGATGACCGACGGGTTGCCGTTCGTGTTGATGTCGTTGCTTTGCGCGGTGGAGTTCGCGTAGACGCCGAAGCTCACCAGGGTGGAGCCTGAACGCTGGGTAACGGTCTGCTGCCAGTGCTGGAACGCGGCCGCGTTGCCCGCACCCTCGAAGATCAGCGTGACCTTGTTGTCGGCCGCAGGAATGATCGGCAGCGGGATCTGCGCGTTACCGAGGGTGGATCCACCCGTCTGCAGCGCGCCTGCGATCACGTAGAAGCTACTGGCCGCCGGGATGAAGACCTTGGCCAAGCCACCGTGCGCTTGAGCGTACTCTACCGCGTCGTTGACTGCGTTGCGGAAGGCCACCGTGTCGTCGGTGCCGAACTGAACTTGCAGGTTGGTCTGATCAACACCAGAGGCGTTGGGTGCGTTCAGCGTTACTTGCGTGTTGCTGATGCGAGTCGCAATGGTAGTGACCAGGGTCGTGGGTGCCGAGGCGCCGGCGTTCTTCACGGCGATCGGCATGCCGGGAACTGCATTCGCAAATGGGCCGGAGGCGCACGTCAGGGTGGTGCTGTTGTTCAACATCGCACCGTCGTGAACCTCGGTACCGTCACCCTTGGCGCCGTATGTCTCCACAACGTCGAAGACCCACGACTGAGAAACGCCGGTGCCGAAGCTGTATGGTCCGTGGCCCGTCCAGGTGCCTGCGGTCTTCGGACCGTAGTACACCGGGGAGTTCGGGTTGCTGTCGTTCAGGTAGAAGTCACCGTCGAACCCGAGAGAGTCACTCGGCGTCGTGGTGCCGTTCAGCCAGCCGGTGCCGCGTGGTCCCGACGTACCAGCCGTCGTAACCGTGACGTTGACCACGTGCCCTCCTTACGGCGTGGCTACTGGGTTGACGTAGATGGTGCCGGTGACCAGAGCGGTCGCGTCCGACAAGCTGGGGTCCATCCAGAGAGTGTACGGCGCCCCGCCGTTGGTGACCGTGTTGACGGCCACCGGGTTGAGGATAACCTCCACCGTGGACTTCGTGAGATCCACGACGATCGTCCCGTTGGCCGCGCCGGCTGTGTTGTTAACCGAGGCCAGTACCGTACCGACGGAACCGAGACGGTTTCTGATCACGAACTCGAAGGTCTTGTTGGTGAGATCGGTAAGACTGCCGTCGTCGTTGGTGACCGTGAACACCCCGGACCACTGCGAGTCCATCGCGGTCACGATGGTGTAGTTGTTCGGCAGTAGCGCCACTGCGTCACCTCCACTCACGTCAGATGGCTGAGCGCGGGTGACCGAGGCCACCCGCGCTCAGGTACTACTGGTTACGGCACGACCAGGCCGAGGTCGATCGCGGTGAACCCGCGAGGGCCGGCCTGAACCTGGTCCTCACTTGGTCCTGCGATGGCCTGGAAGTCGACCGTGTGCGGGCCGAGCAGAGGCTGCGTGATGTACAGCAGCCCGTACTCCGGCGGCGCCTTGACGACCTCCATGCCGTCGATCACGAACCGCAGACGGTCGTTCTCGGTCAGGTTGAGCACGTAGCCCTGCAGCTGCAGGGGGAAGCTCAGCCCGATGATGGATGCGGGACCACCAATCAGAGAAACCCACGTGTCACTGGGGACGAACGTGCTGTTGGTGGAGCTGAACGCGACGTGAGTGGTCAGAGGCACGGGTCACCGGCCTCAGACCGTCATGCCGGGGTCGTCGCCCCGGAAGCCGCCGACCGCGCTCGTGTTGCCGACGTTGCGCAGGCGGACGTTCGGGTCGAACTGCCGCTGACGCTGCGCCTGAGCCTGGAAGTTGCGGTCGTCCATCACGTCATCGATGTGAACGTTGATGTTCGGGTTGAAGTTGATGCCGCTGCGGTGGTGACGGTCACGGTCCCAGTCACGGCGGTCGCGGCACTCGAGTGCCTCGAGCAGGTCCACGCGGTTCTGCAGACGGGTCTCACGCGCCAGGCCGAGAGCGAAGTTGCGCTCGTGACGCTCCTCCGCCTCGTGACGGATGAGAGCACGCGTGGCGTCCTCGTCGTCACGAGAGCGACGCTCGAAGCGCTGCATCTCCACCAGGTTGCGGTCCGCCAGGGTGCGCACCAGGTCGTGCGTGCGGTCCTCGCGGTCACGCAGGTAGAGACGGGTCTCGAGGTCCGTCTTCTCGACCAGGCCACGGGTGCGGTCGCCCTCACGGCCGACCTCACACGCGAGCTCCGCCAGACGCTCGGAAGCGCGACGGTCGTGGTCGCTGAGCTGCTCTGAGAGCTCCTCGAGGTTGTGACGAACGACACCCTCCACCCGACGCTCGGAGGCGTCGATGCGGTTGTCGAGGCGACGCTCGGTGTCACGGAAGTCGGAAGCGGTGCGACGCTCGAAGTCGCCGACCTGCTCCGCGATCTCCTCGAGGTTGTGTGAGACGTTGTGCTGGATCTGACCGTGGAGACGGCGCTCCGCGTCGTCCAGGTTCTTCGTCTCACGCAGCTCAGACATGTCAGCCTGGTGCTCGATGCGACGCTCGGCGTCGGCGAGCCGCAGCTGCGTCTCGCGGGCGTTGTCACGGGCGTTGTTGCCCAGACGACGCTCGGAGTCCGAGAGGTGCCGGTTGGTCTCGCCGAAGGCCTCCGCGTTCTCCTCCGCGTTGTGGGCCAGGCGGCCCTCGACGCGGCGCTCGGAGTCCACGATCTGACGGCCGAGGTCGCCCTGGCCCTCCGCGAGTTCCTCACCGACGTGGTGCACCTTGTCGGCGATGCGGTTCTCGATGCGACGCTCAGCGTTCGCGAGGTGCTCGTTCGTGTGGCCGAAGCCGTGAGCGGTCTCGCGACGACCGGCGTCGATGTTGCCGTCGAGGTAGCGCGTGTCGGCGCCAGCCTGCTGGGCCAGACGCCAGGCGTTGGCGTCCTGTCCGCTGTGGAGCCAGCGAGCGTTGCTGTCCTGACCGGTGTGCAGCCAGCGAGCGGAGTCGCTGACGTTGTCATCGACGTCGTCGATCTCACGGTCGAGGTGACGGTCCACCTCGCCCAGGTGGCGGTGCAGGTCGTGCTGACCGCGCTCCACCCAACGTGCGCTGTCGTTGACGCGGTCGTCAGTCAGGCGCTGACCACGCTCGGTCTCACGGAAGCCGCGGTTGACGTCGCGGTCCACGTCGTCGATGTTGCGGTCGAGCCAGCGAGCGTTGCCGTTGACGTTGGCGTCGGTGAAACGCTGACCGTCACTCAGCCAGCGACCGTTGGCGTCGACGTTGCGGTCGGTCGCGTCCTGGCCGGCCAGGAGCTGCTCGTGACCGCGCGCCATCTGGTTGCCCAGGTACTGCGCGTTGCGGTTGGCCTCCGCGTCCAGGAACATGGCGTCCTGGTTGATCTGACGGCTGAGACCGTGCACGCCGTCCGCGACGCGAGCGTCGGTGAAGCGCTGACCGGTGAGGCCGGCCTGGGTCCCGTCCTGAACCGCGCGGTCCGTGAACCGCTGGCCCTCGGCGAGCTCCATGTGCTCGTTGCTGAGGTGGTTGACCCCGCTGGTCACCAGGCCGTCGGTGTGACGCTGACCGTTCGAGGTGTTCTGGAACCCAGCACCGAGCTCGGCGTCGGTGATGCGCTGGCCGGCGATGACCCGCTGGCCCGTGGCACCCACGTTCTCGTTGATGTGGTTCTGGCCGACCAGGAGGCGCTGCCCCGTGGAGCCGACGTTCTCGTTGATGCCGGCCTGGCCGTGGAGCACCGCGTCGGTGCCGCTCGTGACCAGGCCATCCGTGATGCGCTGGCCCATGAGGCCCCGCTGTCCGGTGGCACCAACGTTGTTGTTGATGTCCGTCTGGCCTCGCAGCACGTGCTGGAAGCCATCCGCGATGAGTGCGTCGTCGTTGTCGCTCTCGCGCCAGTATGGCGCGGGTGCGCATCGGTCGACGGTGGTGACGACGGGGAGCACCGGTGCCGCAACACCGAGGTTGTCCGCCATTTCACCATCCTTTCCATCAGATGGAGTGGGCGCATCGGCCGTGAGGCCGGGGTCAACTGCCGAGCGAAGCATGCCACTCGACATGTTGTCGACGGTAACCGCGTAGTCTCCGGACGCCTCAAAGGTGCCGGAGAAGGTAGGACGTGGACGAACGGCGTTTGCAACCGCCTCGGACACGACCCTTGAGGGAACCATCGGGATCGGGGACACATCGGCTGGCGGGGTCAGAGGCTGCCAGGTTGCGTCGGTGAGTGAGGCATCCACGCAGGTAAAGGTCTCTCCGGTTGCCGTGTTGGTCCACTCGGACCCGGCAGAGAAACCCTTGCTGGTGTCATCCTCGGGGGTAGGGTCGCCTTCGGCCATTGCGCTCAGCGTCCCGTTGGTCATGTCATCACCCTTACCCAGACGCGGGCTCGTCGCTCGCGAGGCCATCAGCGACGGGTTCGCCGCCGACCACCGTCGCTGGCTGATGATCGGGCCAAGATGAGACGTTGACCTCGTTGACGTCCAGCTTGGCAAACTCCCACGCCGCTTCGCAGTAAGACTCGAAGCGACGAGAGAACTCGTCGAGCTGTTCCCTGGTGTCCCAGAGGAAGGGCGGGTTGAGCTTGACCTCGGTCTTGGTGACCGGGTTCAGAGCGAGCAAGACGGCCATGCCACGCTCCATCGAGGAGTCGCACACGAACTTCACTCGCTTACCTCACCGTCGTCGTCATAGGCGTCGGCGGGGAAGATCACGTCAGCTTCCCATCGCCCCGGTGGCCAGTACTCCACGTTCAGTACCGTGCCGTCGGGATGCCACTCGATTCGCTTCACCCTGGGACAGGGCTGACGAGCGTCCGGGAGACCAGCCACAAAGGAGTGGATCCCGGCGCAGAAGTGGCAGGCACTTCGCTCTGAAGTGCCCTCGAAGATGGCGCGCGCATCCGCCTTCTGTTCAGGCGTGAGTTCATCGTCAGACACGTTGGCTCCTAAGCCAGCGGCGTTTCGAGGGTAGCGCACAGTCGCTGATGGACCTCACGCTTCCTCAGAAGTTCATGGTACTCCACCATGGTGTTGGCAGTCCAGGACCGTCCGCACCAACGTCCGCCAGGTCCCTTCGGGACGTGGCACAACAGCGCTCGCGGAAGCGGGCGTGGGGTACCGATGAACGGCTTCTCCGCGAGATCGTGCTTGGCGGCCTTCACGCGGCCGGTCCGACGAAGCGGATCATCGGCTGCAGCGTGAGTGGCAGTGCCAGAACGACCTTGCGGCTGTCATCCATGAAGAGTGCGTGGGTCTCCGTGAAGGCGAACTCCGCCGCGTTCACGCTCAGGATGCTGGGCGTCCCGGTGGAACCGGGCACCCAGTAGGTGATGCTGTAGCTGTTCACGCGGGCTCTTCTTCCTCTGTGATCTCGTCCTCCGGGTCCTCGAGAGAGTTCCCGCAGTGTGGGCACTCGGTACGGTCGACGCCGTTGACCCGCAAGACGAACCCTGCGTTGCAGTGGAAACACGTCGCGGTGCCGTAGGCGCTGTGCCAGTTGCCCACCTCAGTCCAGAAGGCCTGGACGACGGCGTCAGCTCGGTCGGTGGAACGACCGATACGCTTCTTGATGTCGTCCTTGGACTCGATCTTCAGCTTACCACCTGACTGTGGTTCGCCTGCCTTCGGGGCCGTGAGGTCACCGAGCAGGTCGTCGTCAGGTGGCAGACAGATGATCGGACGGAAGGTTGGGTCGAGCTGCTCTCGCAGGTTCCACCAGGAGGCGGCTCGTGTGTTGATGAAGCCCAGCTCACCGGTGCGGTCTCGGTTGCGACTGCGTGCGGAGGCGTTGAAGGGCTGGACCCTGGCACCCGTTTCACGAAGCCGGTCAACCACACCCGCGCCGACGCCGACGACGTCGACGATGGCGGTCGCAGCCGGGTCGTTCTCCAGCAGGTTCTGAACGCGACCGGTGGTGGTCATCGTGTCGTTGTGAGTGTACGACCGCACCTCGGTGATGACGTGTCCCCAGCGGACCGCCATACACGTCTTGTCGGTGCCACTGCGAGCGACGTCGACACCCACGGTGTGAGGCACACCCGGATCCAGCCGGCCGTTCTCATCCCACTCGTGCCAGCGTTCGACGGCCGCCTCAACCCAGCTGAGCGGGATGACGGAGTCTTCCTCACCGGCGTAGAACTCGCCGAGCACGCGGTTCTGGTAGAGAGCGGAGTGTTCACCCCACTGCAGCTTGCGCTGCTCCGCCCACTGAGCGGAGATGCGGTTCGCCGCCATGGACTCTTCCAGGGTGACGTGCTTGACGAACCAGTCCTCGTAGCCAGGCTTGCGAGATTGGATGTCGTAGAACCGGCCCTGGGGTGGGCCGGGGGTGGAGAGCGCCATCGCGTACGACTCACCGGTGCCGGAGAAGGCACCCTCGCACGCGTCGAAGGTACCGGCCATGATGGCCTTCGACTCGTCGTAGATGAAGAGCAGGGAGTCGGCGTGGGCGCCCTCGATGAGGGCAGGGTTGGAGGCGGCGGCCGCGAAGGCGCTGCCGTACTTCAACCGCAGGTTCAGGTTGAGGAGCTCCGAGCCGCTGAACGGGCGGTCGCGGATCTTCTCCCACTTGATGCGGCCGGCCCACTTGTGAACCTCGGGCCACAGGTAGTTGATCAGCTGCCGCCAGGCACCAGCGGTGGTGACGACTTTCCAATCGGTGCCGGTGCCGTCTCGCGTGATCGCGAACCAGAGGATCGTGAGCGCGGAGATGGCGGACTTGCCCAGACCGTGAGGGCCGCGGACGGAGACGCGGTGCTTCTCCGCCAGCTTGGTGATGATCTCTTCTTGGTACGCGGTGAGGCCGTGCTCTCGCCAGTCGATGCAGTCGTGCGCGAACGCCACTGGGTCGTGGTAGTACTGCCGCACACCCTGCTTCATCGCGGCGGCTTCGCTCTGAAGCCGCTTCAGCTCCCGCAACCGCGCGAGCTTCACCTCTGCGAGAGAAGCACCGTCACTCACCGCGGCTCCTCACTTCAGCTCTGCTGCTTGGTGGCCTTGAGCTCGGTCTCGAGCTTGGCGATCTCCTGGTCGATGGAGTCCATCGTGATGACCTCGCGACGCATCGGCGCGTCCAGGCCGAGGAGCTTGGCGCGACGCTCCTTGATCTTCAGGATGCGGTCGACCGTCTCCAGGATGTAGCGGTCATCCGGGATCACCTCGCCGGTCTCGTCATCGCGAACGACGCGTCCCTGGCTGATGACCACGTGGCGCTCCTGGAGGGTCTTCCACGCCTCCCACTCGAGCTCGTCGAGGCTGTTCGACTCCATGAGCCGCGCCTCGTCGTTGGCGAAGCGTGCCATCTCGCCGAGAGCTCGCTTGATCGCCGCGGCCACGCGAACCGGTCCGTTCTCCGGGTCGGGCTCGTCCAGGCACATGTAGCGAGCGATCTTGTCGAGCGGCCAACCGATGGCCTTCAGCCGGGCACACTCCGCGTCGCGCATCTTGCCCTTGCGTCGGATGTTCCACTGCTGGCTGGGTCGGGCGAGCAGGTACTCGTCCTTGCCCTCCACGCGGTTGACGTCGTCCTGATCCTTGTAGCGAGGGCTCTCCTCGTTGTCGTAGATGGAGCCACGTCCCGCCATGAGTCACCGCCCTCAACCTTGATCAGCTGACACCAATCCCCCTGGCCAGAATATATCCCGCTTTCGTGATGTTAGCCACATGGGGGTGAGATCGCACGCAAAAACTTTCGCGCAGTTGTGGACAACATCACTGACGTGATGTAGATTGGTCTCATCAGCAGGAACAGGAACGAAGGAGAAGATCATGGACGTCACGGCCGCGAACAACGAGCAGGTTCCGGACGAGTGCGTGGACTGTGGCGGACCCCTGGAGGGAACCAACTGGTTCACCGTGCCGACGGAGGAGGGACCGGTTTCCGGTCACGCTCGGTGCCTCGGCACCGCCGGCTACCTCGACTGAGAGGTAGCGGCCGGGTGTGGACAATCACACCCGGCCAAGGTAGGATGGTCTCAGCAGTCAGGAACAGGAAGAGAGAAGGAAGATCATGAACGCCGCCACTCGTAAGGCTCGCTACCCGCTCTTCATCGCCGAACTGGATGGCATCACCTTCGCATCTCTGGCCGAACTGGCCGACTGGCAGTGGGACCGCGCGGCTGAACTGGACGCGGACGAGTTCGACCCGGATGCGGCCTACGAGCGTCACCTGGAGACCAACGACCGGTACCGCTGGGAGGTCGAAGAGGACGAGCGTCGGGCGGCTGCCTTCGGCGCCTTCTGAGACACACGAGTGGCCGGCCGGTTGGTCGGCCACTACTCGTTTGAGAAACTTCTCCGCCAGGTGTGGACAAGCCATCACCACCGGGGTACAGTAGTCTCAGCAAGCAGGAACCAAGAAGAGAGAAGGAAGATCATGTCTGTCGCCGCGTACAAGGTCGTCGAGAACACCAACAACGAGTTCCAGGTCCGGGTGGCCGGCCGCTTCGACATTCACCCGATCAACTGGTCGCCCTTCGATGAAGGCTACAACGTCGTCGCCATCCAGTATCAGGCCGCCATCCAGCCCCTGCCGGTCGTCTTCCTCGACGAGGACGGCACCCGCCACGAGCACGGTGTACAGTTCTCGCCGGCCGCCTTCGAGCGGGCCGCGTACGGCGGCTACGTCGCCTACGGCATCTCGATGACGGATGGCCACTACGCGCCGATCGACTTCGAGGCCTGGGTGAAGAGCTTCCGTGAGTTCCCCGAGGAGAACCTCAAGTTCAACGACTTCTACCCGGCCGCCGGCGCCCTGGAGATGTACCTCGGCTGATCAACGCAGCAGAGAGCCCCGGGAGACTGAGTCTCCCGGGGCTCTTTGCGGTCACTCAGCAGGCTGAGCGGGAGCGGGGTCGGTGACGGGCGGGGTAACCGGGACCGGCGGAACGGTGGGCTCAGGAGCCGGCTGAGGGTCGCTCGGGGTGACGTCACCCGAGTCACCCTGAGGCGCATCCGCCGACGCGAGGCCGCCCTTGAGCAACGCCAGCGCGTTGGCGACCTCGGCCTTGAGTTCCGTCACGACGTTGGTGAGCTCAGCCACGACCTCCTCGCGGAAGGTGGCGAACTCCGGCTTGACGTGATCCAGGAACTCCTGGACGAGCGTCTCCACCTCGTGCTGCGCCAGCTCCTCGCCACCCTTGAGCTTGGCCAGCAGCCCGTGCAACTTCTCTCCGAATGAGGACATGTCAGTTCTCCTTGCTCTCACGACGCCCTTGAGAGGGCGTCATATGCCTTGATGAGGGCTTCAGCCGGGTAGACCCTAGCGTGCCTACCTGGCCGGCCCACCGGGGTCACTCGACGCTTGCCGATGGGTTCCAGGTCAACCATCTTGATCAGCTGTCGGACCTGGACGGGGGTCAGCTGTGGCGGACCGAGCAGGCTGGCGGCGTCTGCCACGGTCCAAAGCGTGTCGTCATCACCGACGGTCTTGAGTCCGTCAGATGACCAGCCGCGGGTCATCGCCACCATCCAAAGACGATGTGACCGGCCAGCCAAAAGAGGAAGACGGCCAGGAAGTAGCGCAGGAAGGTCCACGCCTGACCGAGTCGTTCAGCTCGCCACGTGAACTCCGACAGCGTCCACTCAGGGTGACCGCTCCACAACGCGCTCAGCTCGATGGCCAGGAAGGACACGAGCCAGGCGATCCACAACACCGCGTAGACAGTCTTCACGCCGCCTCCAGCGTCTCCACGGGAAGCTCCCCGTGCCAGTAGATTGAGATGACGCCGGTGACGGGGTCGGTTTCCACCCTACCCTGCGGGCGACGAGTGTCCTCTCGTGAGTACCGGCAGCCGGGGTTGATGCAGCACGCGGTGGCCGTGGCCGTCTTGACGCGCAGCGTCAGGTAGGTGCACCAGGGACATCGCATCGGGGTGGCATCCGGTTGAGTGAGAGGGACGATGGGGTCCAGCAAGCCGAGCGCGAGCTTGGCTCGGGTGCACCAGCTGTCAAACCAACGAAGCAGCTCCAGCACCACGTCATCCGTGGCCACCTCCACGAGCCCGATCAGGTGATCGATCGCGAGGTGTGTGTTGGTGTCCGAGTCACCCCGAACTCGCTCTCCCTCGGTGACGTAGGTCAGCAACCGCGTCTCGTGCCGACGAGCCTCCGCGTGAAGCTCCAGGATCAGGTAGGCGGCCTGGTTGTTCCACGCGAGCGGCGCCTCAATGGCCACTGAGGTGATCTCAGGTCGCACGCCGCGCGGCTTGTCAGCCACCACAGCTTCAAGCTTCAGGTTGAGGGTCCAGGTTAGTTTGATGGTCGAGGCGAGCTTCTCTCGGAGCTCGTTACGGTCATCATGCGCCATGGTGCCATCGTATTACAGTCAGTGGTAGATGCCCATCATTACGCGACATACTGACGACGCAGCAGCGAGGACCGGGCATCACGCGCCCGGTCCTCGCTGAGGTGGCATGCTCAGCGCAGGACGCCGGCCGCCCGAGCCGCCTGGATCCAGGTGCCGAACTCCTGGGTCAGGCCGGTGTACACGTCCTCGTCGATCATCTCGCGCGGGTTGTCGCCCGTGCCGAAGAAGCCGGCGTTGTCCACGACGCGGCCGTCCAGGGTGTCCAGGGTGCGAAGCGCCGCGAACTCCGGGGAGCTCGGACGGCCGAAGCCCACGAACTGCCAGAAGAGCGGCAGCTTGGCCGCGTCCCGCAGCAGCTGGTGGGTACGCGCCATGTCGTTCGAGCGGCCGTCGGTCTCGAAGACGACCAGCGCCGGGTCGGTGGCGCCGGACTTGGTGTAGTGGTTGATGACCGTCTGCATGGCCGGCGCGTAGCTGGTCATGCCGAACTCGAGACGGTGATCGCGCCGCAGCGCGTTGATCGCGCCCTGGTGCTGACCGATGGTCACGTCGTACGCCGGGTAGACACCGTCGTGGAAGAACACCACCGGCACGACGCCGTCGTCGTCCAGCTGGGCGGAGAGGCCGAGGACCTGCTCGGTGAAGTGCTGCACGGTGCCGTTGCGGTACAGCTCACGCATGCTGCCGCTGTGGTCCAGGACCAGGTAGACGGCGGCCTTGGTGCCGGTCAGACCGTGCTTCTCGAGGCTGACGGCGGCCTTCTTGTACAGGTTCACCAGGTCGGGAGCGGTTCGCTCCATCTTCTCCAGGCTGATGCCCATCATTCCTTCTCTCTTCAGTCCAGGTTGGGTCGGTAAGCCTTCTGCTGACCGATCTCAGGCAGACACTCTCGGCACGGCTTCTGCCGCAGCGGGACGTTCAAGCACACAAAGTGCGCCTTCTTACCCCATCGGAAGCCGAGGGTGCGGTTGCAGTTCTCATCGCCACCGCGGATGCCGGCCAAGCAAAGCCACTGCCACCAGTGATCCCACCCGCCGTCCTCCCAGGTGAAGGTGCGGCGTGAGACGGTGTTGTCCCAGATCATCCAGAATGGACGATCGTCCTCGTCCTCAGTCACCGTTCGCCTCCTCTTCCGCGGTGAACGACGTCACCGCTCTGATGACGCGGAACGTCTTGGTGGGACGCTTCAGCCTCAGATCGTCCATCGTCTGCTTGGCCACATCCCTGACCGGAAACGGTGACCCGTCGATGTCCACGGTGCGCCACATCCCACTCGTGGACTGCACCTCGATCACCCATCGCATCCGCGGCGGGTGAGCCTCGTTCACTCGCCGCGGGGTGATGTAGCCGGCGTCGAGAGCGATAAGCACCGCCGCCAGCCGGTTGGGCGCACCGAGCTTCTGCATGGCGTCTCGCAGCTGGCTCTTGACGGTGTTCTCAGCTCGCCCGAGGTGCTTGGCGATGCGTGGGATGGTGTACCCCAGCATCGAGATCTCGAGGACCCTGACCTCGGCCGGGCTCAGCCGCTTCCCGTAGCTAATCGCCGGCATGATCCACCACCGTGTGCCTCGGCAGGTCTCGGATGATCATGAAGCACACGGCGGCCACCTGGATGAGCTCCTCGTTGAGATCACGCAGGTTGTCGGCCGCCATGGCCTCTCGGAACTCCTCGGTGAGGATGTGTCGCCAGGTGACTTTCCCCTTCCTCGCCATCTCCTGGCACAGCAGCTTCGAGAACTGAGCGATCTCCTTGGAGAGGTCGCTGCCGGTGCCGAGAGGGTGGTGCTGATCGCCCCACTTCTTGACGATGAGCTGACACTCCAAGTCGACGGCTTCCGCGAAGTCGCGCATGCCGGGAGTGGCGAGGATCAGGGGGTGGCTCACTTGGACGCGTTCTCCGCAACCTTGATCAGAGCCTGCAGCGTGTTCCACGCCTTGGCTCCCATGTCGTACAGGGTACGCTCGTCCTCGGAGCCGAAGTAGTGGCACCCCTGGTTGAACGTGGTGACCCACTTCAGGCTCTTGGCCTGATCCACCGCCGCGCGGAGCGCCATCTTGGCGGCGAACTCCGGGTCAGCCTTGGCGTGCAGGCCGTCCACCATCTCCTGGATCTCCGGCGGCTCGATGTCCGAGCCGAGCGTGTTGAGCAACGTGACGTAGGCTTCTTCCTCGCGGGTCATGACGTGGCCACCTCTCCATTGAGGTCGACGGGGATCTGAGGGTGAACGTGACCACCGCACGTCTGGCACGGACCACCCGCGCAGACGTCGCCCGGAATGTGCTTCAGGGCCCAATGGTCGAAGTGAACGGGGTCGATGCGCTCCGCTCGTTCGAGCAACACGATGGACAGGTGGCACGGAAGCCACACACGCCCGTTGTACTCGAACTCCTTGTTCTCCCAGATGACGTTGTCGTCATCGTCGGTGCTCGGAACACCCATCCACTCGTAGGTGCGCTGATACGTCTTGATCAGCGTCAACCAGCTGGCGAGGCAGAAGACCACCTTCGCCATCTTGATCCTGACGAGTTCCTTCATTCCTGGTTCCTCCTCTCTTCCTTGTTCTAAGCCTGATATTACCAGCTGTTCAGGCTTTTGTCCTCAAGCTCATCGCCTCTTTTTCCAGCCACGTACCTGGTTCACAGTTGCGACGAGCAACGAGGCGAGAATCACACCCGGCCACGCGACACAGTACAGGGAAGCCAGCACGAGTCCCCACGGCTGCATCATCAGCGACATGCGCAACATGTCACTCTCCTCGACGATGAGGTTGAAGCACATGGTAAAGAACACCACGCCGAATCCCCACAACACGACGAGGATCACCGCCAACGTGGTGTTCACCCGCGACCGTACCGAATCAGCCGACGACGCCTGCACATCACGTCAGCTCGGCACCGCACCATTGGCTTGCCGTCGATCACGTGCGTCTGGAAGTCCGCCTTGCCGACGCGGCCGCACAACTTGCACGTCTTCAGTCCGGGCGGTTCAGGGTGATCACACTTCCCGAGCATGCACTGTCGCGCTCGCGTCTCGAACTCGGTGAGCGGGATGAGCTCCATCCTGAAGCCCCACTCTCGCTGCCGACGACGGTCACGCGCGTCACTCTCGAAGTGACGAAACGCCTCGTCACCGGTGACCGCACAGTCCCCGCTGAGCACACCCTGCACGTGGCCCACCGGGTTGATGAGCAACCACGAGCAGTCCTTCATCGGGGCGATCAGGTCGCCCAGGTTGACCATCATCTCCGGGTCGGTCATCTCTTCCTTCTCTCTTCCGTGCCAGGCGCCGGGTTGCCCCGGCGCCTTGGCGGGTGACTCAGGCGGCGTTCCGGTGCAGGTGCACCGAGTACTCCGGGTTGGGGTTCGCCTTGCGACCCTGCACCAGGTGCAGACGCGCGCCAGCCAGGCGAGCGTACTGCGCCGCGTCGTCCGCGATCTTGGTGCCGGAGTCCTCACCGACACGGATGACCAGACGGTCGCTGGACTTGTCCTGCCACAGGACCTTGTTGTGGTGGCCGGTGACCCGGCTGACCTCGTAGACGCCGCTGTCCGCCTTGGTGAGCCGAACGGTGCGAGCGTCGGGGAAGTGATGCTGGACCTCGAAGGTGAGGCGCTTCAGCAGGAGGCGGGCCAGGGTCTGGCCACGCTGACGGATCTTGGCGTCCAGCTCACTACGAGCGGCTGCGTCCATGGTGCTTCCTCGTGTCTCGTTCCAATGACGAGGTGGTGCTGACATACCACTCACCTGGTGAGCGGCACCCCAGCACCACCTTCATTGGCCATCATAGCATCTCGAGGTGAACTCGGACACCATGCGTGGTGAAACGGGACTACTTGCCCTTCGGGTTCTCCACGGTGAAGACCACGACGACCTCGCCGTTGCCGGGAGCGACGCGGATGGCGCCGTTCGGCACCGGGCCGCCCTTGACGCCGGTGGTCAGCTCGGAGTAGCGGTCGCGGGAGGCGTCCAGCGCCTTCTGGAGCTCCTCGTGCGAGGCGCCCCACTGCTCGAAGGTGATGTGGGTCTCGACGCGGACGATCGTGGTCTCGACGGTGTTGCTGGGCATGGTGACCCTTCCTGTGAGGTGAAGTGGTAGCCGCCCCCGCAGAAGGAGCAGGGTGGCGACTTGCTAAAGTTGACCTTCCGGCAGCTGCCGCACATCCAGCTCATGCGACGGCTGCCGTGATCGGAACCACCCCGCGGACCTGCCGCAGGTGGATCTGCTGCCTCCACGCGTCCGTGAGGACGCGGTACTGGCTGGTGTCGAACCCGTTCTCGTCGTAGGTCTCCACGACGCTCAGGTCGAACCCGTGGGTCACGAGCGGGTGCTCGAGGCTCAGACCGTCGTCCTCGAGGTCACCCTGGTCGGGCAGCCCCAGCCTGAGGATGCCGATTCGGTAGTGACCGTACACCTTCCCGAGCACGCAGCGGTCCATGTACTCCATGACCACGTCCGTAACCGAGATCCCGATCGCCCAGTTGGGGTCCGCACGGTCCAGGCGTTCCGCCCCGCGCTCCGCGCGTTCGTCTGCCTGGGCACGGGTCAACTCTTGACCCATCTTCCCTTCCTTCCTGATCATGCACTCAGCGCCCCTCAAGGCGCTGAGTGCATCATATCAGCTCTTCAGGCGCTTGTAAACACCTACGCCTTGGAGCTCTCTCGCTTGCGCCACCACGTCCACAGATAGAGACCCGCGACGACGGCGTCGAGGATCGCCACCCAGCGCTGCTGGTGCCAGCACGCCGTTTGGCCGCCGATGCCGAGCCAGATCAGGCCACAGTGGAGGTTGATCTCGTAGTCGCTGGTCTTGCCCAGTCCGTAGCGCACGATCGCGACCACGACCACCGCGAGCATCAGACCGGTGATGATGAGGACGGTCACGACGCGCCCCAACCCGGAACCACGGTGACGGGGATGTTCTCCTCGTTCCACAGTGCCACGATGTTCGGGTTGTCGTCGTGAGCGTGAACCACGTCGTGGCCGTGCTCACGCAGCCATTCCAGCATCTCACGCTTGATGACGACGTCCCTGCGCCAGTCGCCGGCCTTCCGCATCATGATCATGTTGAACGGTACGCCGTGCTCGCCCAGCCAGTTGGCCAGCACGCCCTGGAAGTCGTCGCTGCAGCCGGTCATGATGACGATGAACTTGTCGTCGAACGCGGCTCGCTTCGCCGCCTCCACGGTGTCCTCGATCGGCGGGCACAGACCCGTCTGCCGGTGAAACTCCGGGAAGTTCTTCTTGTCGGTGTTCTCGACCAGGTGGCGAATGCCACGCACGTCAACCAACGTGCCCTGCCAGTCGAAGATCACCGTTTCCTGTCCGTTCATCCTTCCTCTTCCTCCTCCGGCACCCAGCTGGCCAAGGCCAGCCTGGCGTGCTTGTCTCGGTCTCGCTTGGTCATGAACTCGTAGATCTCGGGTTCGCCCTCGTCCTGAGCGTTGTGCAGGGCAACTGCCTGGGACCAGAAGAGGTCCCTGTAGCGCCTGCGAGAGCGTTCGAGCAGGGCCCAGGCTACCAGGCACGGGATCGTCCCCCAGAACAGCCCGAGCAGTGCCGTCCCGGACGCGAGGAGCGCCATGGTGCACTCGGTCCAGAGCAGTTGGTGGTACAAGCAGTACGCGTCCTTGAGACTGACGAAGCGTGTCACTGCCCCGCCTCCTCATCCGCGAGACGAGCGGCAGCCTCACCCCAGTAGCACAGGTCGTGCCACTCCGGGCTGTCCATCGCCTCCCGAAGCGTCAGCTCCTTGGCGACGTTGACTCGCTCGTAGATGTGACAGCAGACGAGCTCCGCTCGGATGCGAGTGGCGATCTTCCGAGCCACGTCCTCACTCTCGTGAGGCCACGCGGCACCGGGGCGAACCTCGGTGGCCTTGCCGTCTCGAATGATCACGCGCCACACGTCCTCCTCAGACCGGCACTCCAGGTAGCCACGGAAGGCGTGATCCGGAAACGTTGAGGCGATGAGCTCCACGTCACTCGCCAGGTCATACGCGGCGAATGCCCCGTTCTGACTGGGCACGATGGCCACACCCTCTCGGCGGATGAGCATGCCGTGCGGGGTGTCCACCTCCACCTCGTCCACCTGCACCCGCGCGTCGAGGTTCCGACGAGCGGTGCGACTGTTCCGACGGGTGACGGGCTCCAGTCCGCGAACCACCGGGTTGTCCCGGATCTCAGGCCAGCTGAGAGGCGGCTCGATGGAGATCTTACCGGTGACGCGAATGTCGTAGCCGTACCTGGGCACGATGTTCCTCCTCGCTTCCTTGCCTGATGAGACAGTTCAGCTTACCAAACGCGAGAGCCCCGCGGGGTTTCCCACGGGGCTCTCGCGATGTGGTCTTAGCGACCCCGCCGGATACGAGGTGCCAGGTTGAACAGCGCGAAGCCGACGGCCGCACACGCGAGAGCCACGAAGAACACGGTCAGAGAGTTGCCCCCGCCGGTCATCGCCAGGGTGGCGCCGCCACCGGCGCTACCCACAGTTCCACTTGTGGTCGTGTACACGTTCCTACTCCTTCCTACCATTCGATCTCGACGCCACGGAGGTGACGCACGAGAGAGGTGACGAACACGGTCTGCCGAAACATGTCGTAGAACATCTCCGGCAGCAGCATGGCGCCCACGAGAGCGCCACGCCAACCCGCCTTGCGAGCCGTGAAGGCGCGCTCCGCGGAGAAGAACAGGATGACTCCCAGCCAAAACGGCTGATCAGTCAGGTTGAAGCGCTGCCACCCCACCTGGTAGGTGAGAGCGGCGCTGTAGGACACCCAGGCGGCGGTGAAGAGCACGTTGGCGACTGACGCCCACTGCCGACGGATCATCGGCGCGGTGACCTTGTTGCGACCGTAGCGCTTGAGCTCCACCATGCCACCCTGGACCCACCGGATGCGCTGGGTCCACAGCGTCTGCGGGGTCTTCATCATGTCGGTGACACACCGGCACTTCTTCGACGCGATGGTGCGGAAACCGAGCAGCTTGACCGCGATGGTCAGCTCCATGTCCTCGCTGATCGCGTCGAGGTTGTACATCTCCGGCTTACCGGGAAGCTCACCGCGACGACGAGCCTCAACGACCGCACGGATGGTTCCCACCCGCAGTGCCTGCGCGGCACCCGAGAGGTTCAGCGTGCGTCCGTTGCGACGATCCGTCATCCTGGAGTACCGCACGTACTCGTTGTGTTGGAGCTGCTCCAGCAGGCTCCACGTGGGTTCAGCGTCGAAGACCGGTCCGATGGCGTCGTAACGCCGACGGAGCAGCTTCTCCGCGTTCTCCAGGAACGTGGACTCCAACTTGGTGTCCGCGTCCACGATGATGATGATGTCTCGGTCATCCAGGGCGCCCAGCAGCCACCGCAGCTGATAGTTCACCGCGCCGGCGCGCTTGTGAGTGTTCCCCCTGGTCGGCAGCACGTGAGCGCCCGCCTTGAGAGCGAGCAGCTCCGTCTTGTCCGTGCAGTTGTCTGCCGACACGACGATCTCGTCCGGCGGCCTCGTCTGCGCTTTGAGCGCCTCGACGGACTGTCGGATGAGGTCTTCCTCGTTGTGTGCCGGCATGACGACGATCACCTTGGTGTTCTTCATCACGCTCTTCCTGTTCGCTTCCTGTTCCTTGCTGCTGAGAAGACTGTATCACCGTTGAGCACACTTGTCCAAACGAATCAGTCCCACAACCCGAAGAAGTACTCGTTGAGCAACTTCAACGACTCGTGGCACCGCTCCATCCAACGGTCCTCCTCGTCGAGGTCCATGTCGTGGTGTGTCTCCGCCCAGATGCGGAGTGGCGTCTCGATCCCCAGAAGGACCTTGGACCACTCGTCCTGGTTGTTGAACGTGCCCGGGTAGCCGTGACCGTTCAGCCTCAGCTCCCTGAGACTGTCTGCGATGACCTGAGCCAGGTATCCGTCCAGGCTCCAGACGTCGTAACGTGAGAAGCCTCTTCGAGCACGTTCTCGCCGGTGCTCGAGGACCCGGAACGGGTGCTTCCACCACTGGCGGTAGATGAAGGCGTCGCTGCGCGCCATCGTGCTCCTCTGATGCGAGTGTTGCTGAGTGGGAGGGGCGGGAATTGAACCCGCCCAGCGGTGATCAGCCTATTCGGGCCACGCCCATGCGCCATGCAACCACGGATTCGAACCGTGTACTGCCATTTCCTCCCGAGAGTGCGCCCACCTGGCACATCGTACCAGGTGGGCGCGGGTGGTGCTCAGACCTGCGAGACGTTGACCGTCTCCGGGTCGACGACCGCCTCGACGGCCTTGATGCCGTGCGCCTCCAGCGCCGCGTTGACCGCGGCACCGGCGTACGCGTCCACGCGCTTCATCAGCTCAGTGACGTTCTCGCGGTGCATGCCGTAGCCGTTCGTCAGCCACGTCCGGACCGCGTAACGCTGCGGCAGCTCGTCGATCTTGACCGCGCCGGCCGCCACCGCGCGGTCCAGGAACGTGTTCCACGTCCCGCACCAGCCCTGCCCGTCCGCGAACTCCTCGAGCTGGGTGTAGGTGGCCGGCAGCTCGCGGAGCACCTTCGACGCCTCGGGCATGTACTGCTTGCACTCGGCGTAGATGAACTTGACGAGCTTGTCCTCGGAGGTGTCGAGCACCTCCCACGCCTCACGCCGCGTGTTGTTGCGCGCGCTCTCCAGGACGTTCAGCTCGTCGTAGAACTCGTCGGGCAGGTAGCCCAGGGTACGGCGCTGCTCGTCGTACTTCTGGGTGAGCTTCTCCTTGCCCTCGTTGAACGTCGCGAGAGCGCCGTCGTAGGCGTCCAGGTACTGCTTGATGATGACGTCGGTCACGTTGACTCCTCGTTCCTGGTCATTCCTGGTGATGAAAGTGCCGGGCTCGCCTACTACGAGCGTACGGGGATCTTGCATCGGGAGCGCCGCGACGCGGGTCACCGAAGTTGGCCTCCCCGTACCCAGGCGGAGTAAGGGTTTCCGCAGGTACCGGCCGTTGGGATGAGTGGACTCGAACCACTGACCTTCGCTTTATCAGAGCGACGCTCTAACCAACTGAGCTACACCCCACTATTGAGTTGTACCTTTCGGGTAGTCCCCCGGACGGCGGACTTCACTCGGCTCCCTCTCCACCAAGGGGCGGTACACTCGTTGCCTGGTTGTGAACCAGGTCGAGATCACAATACCACACGCCGGCGCCTACAGGGCGGTCCGGGGGTCCTTCATTACGGTTCCACACCCGTACACCTGGGCTCGTGCCACCACTCACCCGGTATCCTCTCCACCGTAAGGCGAGAGGGCCTGGTGAGCCCCAGTCCACTGTTGATCAGTCGCGGAACCAGACCCAGGAGAGGAATCCGATCAGCGCGAACAACCCGAGAACCACGATGACGTCCGGCCAGCCCAGGTTGTCACCCTGGTTTGCCGCGACGAGGACCGTGTTCACGCGGTGCCGTGCGTCCAGCCGGAGTTGCAGTCCACGACGTCCGTCCCGGTGGCGTTCCCGATGCACGGACGGTAGTACACCGTCGAGCCCTCGGGAACCCGGGTGCCGTAGCTGTACCCCCAGCTGGAACCGCAGCCGGCGTGATTGAAGATGTCGTCGTAGATGCCCACGGCGGGGATCTCGACCTGAGCGGCGGCGGCTCGGTTGTCGCACGCCATGTCCTTGATCCAGACCACGTCGCCGTTGCTCTGGAACCAGTTGCACGAGGCGTTGGTCGGGTTGCACAGCAGGGGACCGTCCGCCGAGGCGGAGGCCGAACCTGCGAATCCGATGGCCAGGCCCACAGCTGCGGTCACGGTAACCGCGATCTTCGTGAGTCTCACGCTCATCCTCTCTGTTCGCTTCCTACTTCCTGACAAGAACTACTCTACCAGCTCCGGGTGCGTTTGTAAACACCCTTTGTGCTCGGTGAGGGTTCGAACCCCTGACACGTCTGCCCTGGCCACAGCCGACACGGAGGTCTGTTACCGCACCGAACTGCCCCTACCACGAGCCGATGACGGTCTCGAGCCCGCCATCGCTTACCACCGGTTTTCGTCCGACCGCCCATTCGGCGATGTCTTTCCCCACCGGCCAGTGGGGTCATGATCCCAAACGTGTGTCAGAACGCTGCACCGTACAGCGAGCCCCAAGCAGGGATTGAACCTGCGACCTACCGCTTACGAGGCGGTTGCTCTACCACTGAGCTACTGGGGCGAGCCTCGACGCTGGCGTGACTCAGCGCCGAGGGGTCAGGTGTGCCCGGTGACCAGCCGTCTTCCCACCCCGCCGAAGCGGTATGTGGCACGTGGGACCGAGTGGAGTCGAACCACCGCGTTCTCCCTTTTCAGAGGAGTGCTCTACCGGCTGAGCTACAGTCCCTGGGCTGCGGTGGTGGACTCCAACCACCATCTCCCGGCTAACAACCGGGGTCCTACTGAGTCATCGCGTGAGCTCGAGGGCGCCCTCGACGCGACGTCCCAGCGCCACCGAGGTGGCCTTGAACGAACCGCAACGTGAATCCAGCTGGACTCGAACCAGCGACATGAGGGTTAAGAGCCCCCTGCTCTACCAACTGAGCTATGGATCCGTGTGGCTCGTTGTGCGCCCCAGGTGAGCCACACCTGGTGTACGAGATCCCGTGCACAGGACCTTTAGCGACTTGCGCCTCGTTGTAGTCCCAGGGTGAGGCCTCCCTGGTCTAGGCCGTGATTTACAACCACGGTGGACCGTGGATCCAGCCAGATTTGAACTGGCAACCATCTGCTTGCAAAGCAGCCGCTCTACCGTTGGAGCTATGGACCCTGGCGGACGGCACCCGCCTAACCTTGCAGGCGCCGTCCTGTGTTATAGATTGAGCGGGACTCGAACCCGCATCCTTCAGCTTTCAAGGCTGACGCGCTACCAGTTGCGCTATCAATGGTGATGACGCGATCGACCACACACGGTTTGGCCTGCTTTAGATTTACGTCATGCGCCGTTGCCGTTACGGCCACCGAACCTCGTAGTGGTCCGGACGGGATTCGAACCCGCATCTCTCGACGGTTGATCAGGCCAGGTAGATTGTGATCGCCTCGTACTGCTTCAAGCTGGAGCGAGAGTCTGAGCTTGACGCGGCACGCTGCCTCTACCAGTTGGGCTACCTCGGCATGAGTGCCGAGGGCAGGGCTCGAACCTGCACCTTTACGTGTCCCGCTGAGCTTCAGTTTCAGCTTCAGCTTTGCCCTCTCGGGCACCCGGTCGCTCAACCGGGAGTCTGTGAGCACACTGTTGAGTTGTGTGTTGGCACCAAAGTACCGAGTGGACGCGCCTGGACTCGCACCAGGGTCAGGGAGCGGCGTGACCTCGACCAAGAGTCGCCTGCTCTTCACCTAGTCGCCGTGGGGGAACAACGACCGTGATGGTGTGGGGGCACCTGACGGGCTGCCCGCGTCCGTGGGCGGTCATCACCCCACCCTACCAAACGGTGGGGTGATGACCAGGTTGTGGTGCTACTCGCTGCCGAGCAGGAAGGCGAAGGCGGCGCCCACGACCTTCTTCTGCTCGACGTCGAGGTGGTTGGCCTCCTCGACCGCCAGGTCGACCGCGTCGATGAGCTTGTTGACGCGGTCCACGAGCTCGCGCTGACGGACCAGGTGCACGGCGCCGGAGAGACGCGTGGTGCTCCAGGTGCCGACGATCTCGTCGACGGTGTACGTGTCGACCTGAGCCGGGTGCCGGTCGGTGGCCTCGGCCTTGACGTGGTTCTTCAGGACCTTCTTGCTGCGCGTGGTGTCGACAGGCTGCGTTCGCCACTGGTCGGTGGCGGTGTCGTAGTCCCACACCTCGCTCGGATCCGTCAGAGGCAGCTTGCCGACGACAGTGCGCCAGTGGATCAGCTGCTTCTTGAGCGTGAGCAGGAAGGGCACCGGCGCGTCCTCGATGAGCGTCTCGCCGTCGATGACGACGTCGGCACTCGCCGCGGTGTTGGCGACGTCCTTCGTGTACTGCACGTCGAGCAGGTTGGTCAGCACGTCCGCGGAGTGCTTGAGCAGCGTCTCCACGTTCTGCTGGACCACCTGACGCTCCGGGGGCAGCTTGTCGCCGTCCTCGTCCTTCGGTCGGTAGGTCTTGCTGAAGCCGGCGAACAGGTTCGCCTTCTGCAGCAGGTGGTAATCCTCCGTGACCGCCTTCTCGGTTCGGGTCTTGAGACCCGCCTCGAGAGCGACGACCTGGTTGAGCTTCACTTCCTGATTCACCCCATTTAGCTTGAGCTTGCATGCTGTCTGCTTGCTTGCTGCTGATAGAAGTATATCAGCCTGAGCGCTGTTTGGGAAATCAGAAGGGTGCTTTGTGCACGTTGTTACACTCCGCAACTTGACGGCGCAGCTTCGCGTTCTCCTCCTCGAGCGTGACCAACCGCTGCGCCGCGTCGACACGCTTCTGGATCTCGTCCACGCTCTTCCGCGCGTTGTCGCGCAGCCGTTCCGCGGAACGAAACGCGTCACGCGCTCGGGTAAGCTCGTCTTCCTGGTGGTCGAGAGCCATCTGCTCGTGTCGCAGCTCTCGCTTCAACGTTTCCAGCTCGGTCACGTCACTATACCTCTGCGTCAGCCAGGCCCGACTCGGCTGCGGGGCGACCTCCGCAGGAATCTGCGGGGGTCGCCTTCGCCGCGGCGGGCGAAACTCAGCCACGCCGTCCCCAGCGTCGCTTCTTGCCCTGCGGCTCCTCTTCCGCTTCCTCACGCGGTGGACGACCGAACACGCCCTGTTGAGTGCCGCTCACGTTCTCCTGACGAACCTCGTCGGTGGAGCCGTCTTCCCACTCCACGCACACGATGTCGTTGCCGAGGTGGTCACGCACGTCGGTGACGTAACCACGCTTGTTGCTGATCCGTTTGCCGGTGGTCGGCGAGACGCCGGCCCCGATCACGGTGTCACCGGCTCGCACCCTGGTGTACCCCATCAGCGCGGCTCCAGCTCACGCTTGGTGGCGTTGTGAGTGCGCAGGTTGTTGTTCTCGTCACGGTACTCCACGACGAACGGCGCCGGCACCCCGCTGTTGGTGCTGATGTGCTTGATCTCACCGGGGAGGCGACCCTTGCGGATGGTGAGCCACACGGTGTCGCCGACTCGGTACGGTCCTTTGCCCATCTCTTCCTCTTCCGTCGTTTCCTGTTCCGACGAGACCCATCATACCAGGGTCTCGCTTGAATGTCCACAACTTGATGACGAGGGCCACCCATCCCTCAATGAGTGGCCCTCGCGCACCGCGCTGCCAGTTCAGATCCTACCTCGTAGGGTCACTCACGCCCAGGGGAGCCACGGCCACATGAAGGCCGTGGTGAACCAGAGCGTGAGACACCCGATCGTGGCGAGTGTCCCGATGACGACCCCGAGCGTGACGATGGCGGTCATGACTGCCGCGTCCTTCACTCGCTGTCGCCGGGTGCGGGGCGTATCTCGTTCCGTTTCCTGGCCGTCGATGAGGTCTCGGGCTTCGATGCCGCATTCCAGGCACCGCCGAGCCACCTCAGGCACGACGGTCACCCCCTTAGTGTTCCTAGTGGCCGATGTCGTTGAGCTTCTCCACGTTGGCCAGCTGACTGTGCCAGACGTGGAGGTGGTGCAGGTGGTCATCGGTGAGACCCACGAAGGGTGACACCTGGACCAGGGCAGACGGGGCGCGGTGGTGCTCACGCACGTACTCCCCATCCCGAGCGGTGATCTCGTCGTCCAGCCACGCGAATGGCCGACCGGCCGCGTACTTCACCAGATCGGGGGTCTTCCAGTGAACGCCGTGAACCCGGCGCCCAAGCTTGTTCTCGAAGTGGACCACCGGCAGCTCGGGCAACCCGAGGTGCGGCGCGATCCACTCGTTGGCCTCGTCCTCCCAGGTGGTGCCCCACACCAGCTCGAAGGGGAGACCCATCAGGTAAGAGCCGTGGCTCGGGTTGAGCCACACTCGCAGCGCCTTGTGCCGCGTGTCCTGCCACGGGCCAGATGGCCGCATGCGGTGTGTCATGTACCCGTCAGGACGACGACCGGCTGAGGTGCTCTCAGGGTTCAGAACGCCGTCCACGTCGATGAACAGCAGCGGCTTCTTGCTCATTCCTGGTTCCCTCGCATCCTGAGGAACGACGTGGGCCCGTCGTTCTCGTCGTAGCGTCGAAGCGCCGTCTCACAGGCTGAGACGGGCACCAACGTGCCGGCGGTGACGTCGGAGCACCCCCAACACACGTCGGCGGGGGTGCCGTGTTCCTCGAAGATCAACTGTACCGGCTCGTGAACGTCCGGCGACACCGGCGGGACGTAGAGTTCCGCCAGCATCGCTTGGACCTCAGCCACCGTCAGGCGGCTCGGCTCACTCACCCTCGGGCTTGCCCTTCGACGCGGCCTCCGCGATGAGCTGACGCTCCATCTCGTCGGCCATCTTGAAGAGCTCGATGGCCTTCGCGTCACGACCCAGCAACCGCAGGTCGTTCGCCTGCTTGCGCAGGCCCTTGACCACGTCGGTGATATCCGGGTCCTCGGTCTCCTCGGTGTTCTCACCGAGGGCGACGGCTTCCGGGGAGGTGCCGGGCACAAAGCGCGCGGTCATCTTCAGGTACCGTCGCATGCCTTCGCGCTCCATGCGGTCGATCTCCGCGACGAGCATGTCGGAACCGGACGCCTCCGCGTAGTCGAGCAGGGTGCGAGCGCAGTACGATCGCACCTCCATCATCGCCTTGTAGCCGTTGGTGCCCTTGGTGACGAGACCCTGCACTCGCACCCACGGGATGACGTCCGCCTGGACCTTCAGCACCGGCCGCAACACGAAGGGGTTCAACGCGTGGTCGGTCTTGAGACGCTCAGCGAGCTTGCCGCGCTCCTCACGGTAGGCTCGGATGACGTTCATCATCATGCTTCGCACCTCGGTGTCGCGACGAGCGCGAACCGCCGACGTGGATCGGTCAGTCATGAGTTTCTCCTCACTTCCTGTTTCCTAAGAGCATCTTACCAGTTGCTCACTCAAATGTCCACAAATGGCACTGCCCACCCCGGGCCACGTTTCGGGGTGGGCAGTGAGTCTTCGTCAGGCTGGCTTGACCCAGATGACGAGCGCCTCAGAGGTGTCGAGATCCTGGATGGCGTCCTGGATCGTCTCCATGACGCCCGCCTCAGAGCCCTCAACCAGCTGCTGTGGGTCCTTCTGGATCGAGCCCAGGTTGACCTCCAGCAACGACTCGCTCCGGTCTGCGAGGGCCATGTGGATGGCCCATCGCTCACTCATCGCTTGCCGGTCTCGCGAGGACGGGTGTCCCAGCGCTTGTGACCACTGGCGGTGAGCACCAGCACGTGCTCGATCGGGCTCGGTCCGCCACCGACCTTCTTGCGCTTGCGGACCGACTTGGCCGCGTTGGTGCCACCCTTGTAGCGGCCCTTCTGCTTGTAGCAGCTGTACTTCTGCTTCAGCCAGGTGACCGGCTGCAGCTCTTCACTCACCCGTGACCTCCCACGGCCAGCCGCCGTCGATGCCACGCTCGAGCAGCGGGATGTTCTTGAAGGTGGCGTCGCTGAGACCGCCAAACTCGTGACGACCCGGGCCGAGCGGCATCATGCTGGCGCGGTAGCCGCCCAGGTTGAAGCCGTAGATCGGCACGTGACGCGGCACCGTCTGGTGAGCCAGGTGACGCGAGTCGATCGTCTGCATGTCACTGATGATGAACACGCGGTCGAACTCACGGCGGTACTGACGAGACACCGCACCGTGGATGTCGGTGCCGTGGCCCACCTCACCGACGCGGCCCATGAAGCGCTTGACCTCAGCCATCGCCGACGCGCCCACCGGCATGATGTGCTCGAACTCCCCGCTCGCGAAGCCCATGAGCTTCACCGAGCCCGGGTTCCGCGTCGCCAGAGCGACACCGAACACCGCCGCGGCCTGCAGGGGCGTCATCGTGGACTGGCGAGCGAAGAGCCCACCGTTCATCGAGGCGCTGGTGTCGACCAGCACGAGGCTGCGTCCCGGGAGACCAGGGATGTTCCGCATGCTGTGCATGAACGCGGTGTCGAGAGCCTGAGCGAAGGCACCGTCGGTGGCCTGGTAGGCCGACCAGAAGCGGTACGGGAACTGGCGGCTCTTGGCCACCTGCTCCGGGTCCGCCAGGCGCTTCGCGATCTCCTGGACCTCCACGTACGTGAGACCCGCCTCGCCGAGGTTGCGAAGGTTGCGCAGGAGGGCCATGTAGCCCATCTGCGGCAGCACCAGCTTCCAGCGGCCACGCTTGTCGACCGGCGTACGCACGCCCGAGGTGTCACCCAGCAGGCTCTGGAGCCACTCCCAGTGACCGGCCATGGCCCGCTCGTAGATGCTGTGCTCCAGGCCGTCTCGCAGCGCCAATCGCGCCAGGTCGTGGCGCTTCTGAGGCGACAGCGAGTTGACCGTCTTGCGAGCGGTCACCAGGGTCAGGCTCTCCGGCACGTCAGCGTTTCGAGCGTGGCGCTCGTTCAACGCGTGACGGTAGAGGTCGCCCTGCCACGGGGCACTCGCACTCGGGTGCACCAGGTCGATGACGTCCGCGAAGCGGAAGCCCTTCGAGTTGCTGTCGTAGCGCAGGTAGCCACGCTCGGTGTACAGACGCTTGACGGCGTCGGCGACACCACGCTTGATCGGCTGCGGCAGGTTGCGACCGTAGTTCTGGATCCAGTACGCGATCAGCTCGCCGGGCTCGTCCGCACGCTGCAGCACCGCGTCGATGACGCGACGGTTCCAGTGCGCGACGGTGAACGCGTGGTCGCCGACGGGAGCCGGGTTGGGCAGCTCGCCACGCTTCTGCGCGTCGAGCCGAGCCTTCACGAACTCCGCGGCACCCACCAGGCTGGCCGTGCGCAGGTTGCCCTCCGGACCACGCAGCCACCGCAGCAGCTCGAAGGTCCAGGAAGGGTCAGCGACGGCAAGCTCACGGATCAGGCTCGTGTAGCGGCTGTCTCGGTCACCCGCGGACTCGTAGAACGTGTCCTGGCCGACCATGTTGACCACAGCGAGCTGGAACAGCTCAGACTTCGCGTTTCGCAGGTAGCCAGGGCCACCCTCAAACGTCGTGGTCATCTCCCCCGTGGTCTTCACGGGCGAGGTTGCTCGCGTCGGACGAGCCGGCTGCCCGGGCGTGTTGAATCGCGCCACCGCACCCACCTTCTTCTGTCGCACCAACCTGGCGTCGGTGAAAGTGTCCACGACGGGATTCGAACCCGCGCCTAGAGACGAGCTTGGAAACGCGCTTCCCTACAGACCCTGCGAGAGCCATTCGGTGCATCCGCAACCTTCTCGCCACGCCGCCCATCCGTTTTCGGGCCGCTCTGTCCCAACCTGAGCTACGTGGACATCTGCAGTTGTAGGGAGGGCGCTGCCGGGAGTCGAACCCAGTTCCCCCGCCTTATCAGGGCGGGATTTCACCACAATCGCCGTCATGAGCGGCCAGCGCCATGTCAACGCCTCCCCAGCGTCCCGAGCAGGATTCGAACCTGCAACCGCTTGATCCGTAGTCAAGTGCGCTATCCGTTGCGCCATCGGGACCTTCGACGCCGCTGAGACCGCGTGCGGACCGGGTTTTGTTCGAGGCGCCTGGTGAAGGCGATGAAGGAACCGGCACTCCGCGTCACATCAGTGACGTCGCGATGCTGACCGGACTCGAACCGGCGACCTCCGCCTTGACAGGGCGGTGCGCTAACCAACTGCGCCACAGCACCAATTGTGAAGCTCATCATAACCCTCGTACGTCACCCGAGTCCAGGTGTCAGACCGGAAGCCCTACCAATTGGGCGACGAGAGCGAGCCCGAAGGCAGCATTCGCATGGACTTGAACCACGAAGTAACGGTGTTGACGTCACATCGGGTGACATACGAGGGATCTTACTGACTGACGGCCCGAGGTCAAGTCGACGACGGCAACGTTAGGCGCCCTAGGCCGCTGGGCTACACCCCATCGTTGGGGTGGCAGGATTCGAACCTGCGATCTCCCGCTCCGAATGCGAAGTAACCGTATGTCTGCGCACCGGGCACGTCAGCCAAATCTGGTGCCGGTGAAGGTGAGCGTGTCCTGGGCGACGCGGGGAACTGACTAGCGCTTGCCAGGTCCATAGCGGCCCTGCCGGGAATTGCGCCCGGATCGTCAACTTTGACAGAGTTGAGAAGTACCCCGATGTCTTCGCATCGCTCACCCACACCGGCTCACAGCTGAGATCTAGTGTGCGGACGGACTTTATCTTTGCCAGGTGAAGTATCCGTCGGCAGCGCACCAGCTGTGAAGCTTTGTGATGGGGCTACATAGCCCGCTCCGTTCTCTCGTTCCTGTGGTCGTGGTCATCCCGTACCAGCGCAGCGGTGGGGCTGAGACCCCTTACAGCCTGGAGTTGACAGTCGATTGCTCTACCGCTGAGCTACCGCATCCGAAGACGCGGGTGGGGGTTGAACCCACGACCCATCGATTAAGGAAGTAGCTCCCGACCTTCGCATCAGCCCCGCTGCTTGCTGACGAGAATGACTCTATCAGGCCCTCTCGCGCGCTGTCCAGTCCTGATTTGGCCACTTCTCGCCAGTGATTGAAGGATGATCTTTGCCACGATGCATCATGTGGAACGTGTGGTGCCGCCTCCGCAGTCCTCGTCACGTCACTCTCGTGTCTCGAACGTGAAAGGGCCTATCTATCGCGAGTAGGTGTGTGTATGGGTGCACGTGAGGTGTGAGAAGACTGTACAGGTGACGAGGTGCTTGATACGATCGTCTCACCCTCAGCGAGAGGGCAACAGGAAGGAAGGAAGCGACCGCGATGATGCGACCCGGAGAAGCGGCGCGAGGCCAGCGAGTGCGTCACGACAGCACCGGCAAGTGCGGGGTGGTGCTGGCTGTGCTCGACAAGGCGGGCCACGGCAAGGGCGCCAAGGTGGAGTACGCCACGGTGCGCTTCGACCGCAACGGTGGCACCTCGGACCACCCGACGATCACCCTCACCAAGATCTGAGGGCGATCAAGGTGTGGACATGGTGGGCCTGGCCTGGTAGGATGGGCCCATCAAGGAAGCGATCAGGAAGAGAGGAGGGAGAGGGTCTCGTGAGCGTCGGCAGGAAGCGGCACGGTTCGGTCAAGCCGGTGACGAACAAGATCCAGCAGTTCGGGCTCTGTGACGAGCCGAACTGCGGCAAGGTACGCTACGGCAACCGACGTGACGCCAAGCGTGCCGCCAAGAAGTTCCACCCGGGTGACCACCTGTCCGCCTACGAGTGCGGTGACTACTGGCACTTCGGTCACCCGCCGCAGCGGATCATCCAGGGTCTCGGGTGGGGTGACGAGGTTCAGCTGGACGGCCTGGCGAAGCACGTTCAGGACGAGGCTGCGGCCCACGAACCGACGGAGTGTGAGGGATGCAGTCGGGTGGTCGAGTGGACCGCCGGCCTGGGATACGCCCACGGCTGTGAGGTCGTCGGTGAAGACGAGGTGGCCAATGATACCAACGGCTAGGCGGGGGCGACAGCTGCGCATGATCTTCAAGTACGGCTACTTCCGAGGCATGTCACCACTGTGTGCCATCCGACTGCGGGAGTATCCAGAGCTGCGGAAGTCCATCGACCAGATGGACCGCGGCGAGCTCGAGGACGCTCAGCATCAGTGGGCGTACAGCGGCAGCCGGGTGATGCAGCCGTGCTTCGAGGACGACTGTCAGGCTGTCCGTCCGGTACCACTGCACGGCTACAGCCAGGAGGACCAAGGCTTCATCCTGCAGACCTACCTCCGGTGGCTGCAGGGCGAGGTCGGGGAGCCACTGCCTGACGGTCAGCACGTGAGGCACCCGTGACCAGGGCACCCGACCCGACGACGAGCACCTACGGCGTCTGTGACGGCTGTGGTGGTTCACTGATGTGGGGTGGCATGAGCTGGGTGCCTCACACCGACGCGTACCACCAGGTGCGCCGTCGGATGATGATGGTCGCCGTGCGGCACGCGCTTCTGGCGAAGCTCGGGTCGAAGCTCGGTCACCGCATCGTGCTCAAGTTCACATCCGAGGTGGCGTGGACGGACTGTGCGGGCTGTGACTGGGCCGGGTCGTGGGTGCCGCACAGCGGGATCGCCCGTGGGGTCGGCCTGCGCCACCAGGCGCTGGCCGGCCTCGCGTGGCTGGAGGGAGAGCGGTGAGACGCATCTGGAAGATCGTCTGGCCGTGGCTCGTCGTGACGGCGTTCATCTTGGGCTTCATCGCCCTGACCGCCACGGCGACGCGTGGGGGAAGCAAGTGAGACCGAGGGAAGGAAAGCGTATGCTTACCACCAAGATCAGTCAGGGCATCATCAACCACGTCGCGCTCGTCCTGGACGGCTCCTCGTCCATGAGCGGACATCGCAACAGCGTGGTGAAGGTCGCCGACGAGCTCGTGGCCCACCTGGCCCAGCGCTCCAAGGAGATGGACCAGGAGACCCGCGTCACCGTCTACGTGTTCGCGGACACGGTGTCGTGTGTCATCTACGACAAGGACGTGCTGCGACTGCCGTCCATCAAGGACCACTACCGCGTCGGCGGCATGACGGCCCTGCGGGACGCCACCGTCACGTCAATCGAGGACCTCGCCCACACCTGGGAGGGCTACGGCGACCACTCGTTCCTGGTCTACGTCCTCACGGACGGCCAGGAGAACGCCAGCCGTCGTCACGGTCAGGGCGACCTGCAGCGCACGCTCGCCGGCCTCGCGGACAACTGGACGCTCGGTGCCCTGGTGCCGGACGCCACCGGCGTGCACGAGGCCAAGCGCCACGGCTTCGCGGCGGGCAACGTCACCACCTGGAACACCACCAGTGCCACCGGCGTCGAGGAGGTCGGCAAGGTCATCCGTGCCGCCACCGACACCTACATGACGAGCCGCAGCCAGGGCCGTCGCAGCACCAAGTCGCTGTTCCAGGTGGACGCCAACGCGCTCAACGCGAGTGCGGTCAAGGCGGCCAACCTCACGCCGCTCGACCCGAAGAGCTACGTGCTCATCCCGGTCACCGCGGACATGCCGATCAAGGAGTTCGTGGAGAACTGCACCACGAACTACCAGATCGGCAAGGCGTACTACCAGCTCAACTCCGGTCGCAAGCCGAAGGGCCGCGCCGGCGTGATCGTCCAGGGCAACAAGCAGGTCATCGTCCTGGAGAAGGCCACCAACAAGGCGTACAGCGGCGACGCGGCGCGCAAGCTGATCGGGCTGCCGGACTACGAGGTCACGGTGGACCCGATGAAGCTCAACGCGGACTACGACGTCTTCATCCAGTCCACGTCCCTGAACCGCAAGCTGTTCGTCGGGACCAAGCTCCTGATGATGCTGTGATCTACGGCTGGAGCTGGGGTGACCTGCTCGTCATCTTCGGGCTGGTGCTGTTCGTCAGCTTGGTGATCGCGATCATCTGGAACTTCGTCGCGATCGGCCTCGAAGAGCTGATGAAGGCGTGGCGGCGCCGACACCGTCGCCGGCACTGATGAACGGGTCACACTGGTGGCGTCTGGGTGGCGAGGAGTGGCTGTGCCGCGTCTGCGGCGAGCTTCCTCGCCACCCGGTGCATTGGTTGACGGGCGACGAGCCTGAGAGTCGGGTGCCACGTCTAGGAGGCCGCTGGTTCTCCCTGATGTGGCCCGCGCTGCTGGTCGGAGCCATCCTGGGGTCACTCGCCTCGATTCCGGTCGTCATGATGCTCATCTAGATGTTTACAAGAGACGAGTAACCTGATAGGTTACTCCTAGGACAGAGGAACAGGAAGAGAGGAGGGTGAGCATGCCCGCCAGCAACAAGAACCACAAGCCGAGCAAGGAACCGCAACGCAGCGCGCGTTACTGGGCCTACGTCGTCGGTGCGAACGTCCGTCGGCTGAGAATCCAGCAGAACCGCAGCATGGACGAGATGGCGCCGCTTCTGTGTGAGCGCGGCTTCGAGATCACCGCCAGCGGCTTGTCGCTCATGGAGCGGAACGTCGCCGCGGCCTTCGAGGTCCGCCCCGGACAGCAAAGTGGCTACGTCAAGGTCACCGTCGACCGCATGATGGCGCTCGCGGCAGTCCTGGGCGTCCACTGGGACGAGCTGCTGAGGGAGGACACGCTGTGACGCACGACCGAGAGCAGCGCGGCGTGAACGACCTGCCGCAGCTTCCCGAGGAGCTCACTCAGCAGCGTGACGTGCTCGACGAGGTGGGAACCTACCTGGTCACGTACACGCTCAAGAGCGGCGGCAACGCCTACAAGCTCACGACGACGATGCACGAGGTCGCCCCGAGCCAGCTCCTCGCCACGTGGCGGGAGGCGCGTCGCAACGACGACGTCATCACCTCTCGCGGCGCCAACGAGCACATCTCGTTCGTCGCTCGGGACGTCATGACGGTGCAGTTCCAGCCGCAGCGTTCGGACCAGCACGCGGCGCCGAGGGTGGTGCAGGCGTGAGCGAGATCCACTACGTCACCGGGGACGCCACTCAGCCGGTCAGGCGCGAGGGCGAGCACGTCGCCATCGCCCACGTCGTCAACGACGAGGGGCGGTGGGGACGCGGCTTCGTCGTCGCGTTGACCAACTGGGACGACGGCCCGGAGCGCGCCTACCGGCGGTGGCACCGGCTCGGGACCGACCCGCACGCCGGTGACTTCCAGCTCGGAGCGGCCCAGCTGGTGCCCTTCGGCCCGGGAGCGGGACGTCTCTGGGTCGCCAACCTGGTCGCTCAGCGGGGTTGGAGGCGCGGGGGAGATGACCCCCAGGCTCTCGACCCCGAGGCCCTCAAGCAGTCTCTGAGGGTCCTGCACACCAAGGTCTCGGGGCACTTCGGCCGGTTCGCGGCGCGGGTCGTCATGCCTCGGATCGGCTGTGGGCTCGGCGGCGCTCAGTGGAGCGACGTCGCCCCGATCATCCAGGAAGAGCTCGTGGACCGGGGCGTGGACGTGACCGTCTACTCCCTGCCGGGTCAGTGGGAGGAAGAGAAGTGAGCGGGAAGAACGAAACCGTGGAGCTGCTGCAGACCGCGGTGGAGATGACCCCGGCCATGAACGGGGTCACGGTGAAGGCGGCGCGGTTCAGCGGGAAGGTCACCGTGACGGTGACCGCCGCCTACCTCGGCAACCTGCGAGCGGTCCAGGTGGGTGTGCGAGACCGGCTGGTGAAGAACTTCGGCGTGGCACCCGGAGCCGCGGACACCATGCTTCGCGGCGTGGAGTGGGTGGAGCGGTGAGACCCCGTCGGCTGCGGCTCAACGACGTGGTGCGCGTCAAGTTGCCGGCGGACCTACCTCAGCTCATCGGCACGGTGATGAAGGTCAACCTCATGGGAAACATCGTCACCGTCGTCGGCGAGGACCTGCCGGAGGGCAGCGCCCGACTGCTGGTCAGCGACGTGGAGTTCATCCGTCCGGGGATCACCCGGCGGCAGATGATGCGGGCCAGGAAGGCCGCTCGATCGGAAGGAGCGTGGCCGTGACCGAGAACCGGCAGCCGCGCGAGGCTCTCCTGCGGGACCTCCCGGAGCCGCCAAACGAGGCGGTGAGTGACCTGATGGCGGCCATCCTGACCCAGGAGCACCTGATGACGCCGGAGGCGTATCGGAACACCATGCACCTGGCGACCACGGAGATCACCAACACGTTCCTCGACACCGCCTCGGTGGCGGAGCGGCTCGCGGTGCCGATGCAGCTGCTGCGGGAGCGGGCGGCGCGGCTGCGCAACCAGGAGCTGGACAGCGCGACTCAGAACGCGATGACCGCCGGCAAGCTCGGCGCCGGGCAGTGGGTGACGGAGCGGTTCCGCGAGATCACCGGTCCACACACCCTCGTTACGCTGATGAACCCGTTCCTGGTGTGTGTCAAGTGTGAGCGGCTGGTGAGCCGGTGGCACAACCCCGAGCTCTGCGACTGCTCCAGCATGCAGTGGTGGAACGAGGACTGCGGGCACGTGGCCGCCCTCACCAGCTACTGCTGGTCCTGGCACCTGGAGCGCACCTGCCAGTGTCTGGAGTGGGGGCACCGGGACACCCCACACGTGCCCGGTGTCTGGACCAGGGTGGAGCAGAACGAGGCGTCTGACGCCGCGATGCTGGCGACACGCTCGTGAGCCGCACCCTGGACGACGCGTGCGTCTTCTGCCGGATCATCATGGGCCTGGCCCAGGCTGAGGTCGTCCGAGAGTGGGCGACCGGTCTGGCCCTCGTGCCCCTGAAGCCGGTGACCGAGGGTCACCTCCTGGTGATCCCTCGGGAGCACGTGCCTGACGTCAGCACCAGCGGGTTGGTCACCGCCTCGTCCGCCGCGAACGTCTCCCAGCTCATCCGAGAGCGGAGCATGGGGGACGTCAACGTCATCACGTCACGTGGGACGACGGCGACCCAGAGCGTGTTCCACCTGCACTGGCACGTCATTCCCAGGCGGGTGGACGACGGACTCGCCCTGCCGTGGTACAGCGGCAGGGGCGGCAAGTGGAGGGGAGAGCACGGTGAAGCGTGACCTGAAGGGCGCGCGAGTGTCCCGGGTGACCAGCGCCGGAACGACCCAGGTGGGTTGGTGCACCGGCCTGCGCCGCGGGCTGTGGCGGGTGGAGTGGGACGACGGCACCGTCGGTACCTACCACCAGAACGAGCTGGTTCCAGTTCGAGAGGAGAGGAAGCGATGAGCGAGAGAGCGTGGCCACTCGGCGCCGTGTTGACGGTGACGACCGGCCGGATGGTCGCCGAGAACGGCATCGGTGACCTGTACGAGCTGCTGAACTGGCTGACGGGTGACGAGCTGTACACCCACCAGCTGGGCAGGGCCGCCGACGTGTGCGGTCCGTGGCTCGTGGAGCAGCACCCCGTCCTGGAGTGCGTGACCCTCCCGGAGGGCCGGCCCGACGCACGGGGGTGGTGTGACTGGCTGGAGAGCACCAAGGCGGCGATCGCGTCGGAGCTGACGCTGCGGCCGCTGCCGGCGGACCGGTGGACCACCCGCAACCCGCTCGACGAGCTGCTGGACATGCGGACGAGGAGCGTGCGGCTGTGAGCGACTCCACCTGGGCCAGGAAGCCCAACGAGACGGTGACCGAGTACCGCATGCGGTACCTGGTCAGGCACGAGATGCGGGTGGCGAAGATCTCCCAGGTGGAGATGGCCCGGCGGGTCGGCTGCTCCCGCGCTCACGTCAGCGAGATGCTGTCCGGCAGGGCGCTGTTCACCCTGAAGTGGGCTGAGCTGATGCTGAGGCAACTCGGCAAGCGGGTCCAGCTGGAGGTCGTCGACGCTGACCTGGACCTCGGGTAGCTGGCAGGGTGCTGGGTGTGTACACTCAGCACCCTGACTGGTACGATGAGGGCAGCAGTCAGGAAGCGAGACAGGAAAGAGGCAGGGTATGCCCAGGCAACGTGGGGACGACGTCGAGAACCTCGTCGTGGCGCTCGTCCCGGGAAGCGACAGCTACCACTCCGCGGTCGTCGGGCTGAACGTCCGACGGGTCAGACGTGAACGTGGGTGGAACCAGACCGAGCTCGCGGCGGCGCTGACCGCTCGCGGCTGGAAGTGCGCGCCGAAGATGATCTCCGCGATGGAGATCAACGGCACGTACGGCGGCAGGCGGCACATCCACGTCCCGGTGACGGTGGACCGGCTCATCCTCCTGGCGGAGGTCCTGCAGGTGCACTGGCTGTGGCTGATGGACGACAGCTGGGCGCTGAAGACGCGAGAGCGGCTCGCCCCGCAGGTCGCGTGGGAGGAGACCCAGGGTGGCGAGTAGCCAGGACCCCGAGCTGCAGCTGTGCCGCAGGTACGGCTGCAGGCACGAGGCGCGTGACCACGGCTTCCTCGACGGAAGGCCGTGCTGCATGAGGTGCAAGGTGGAGCGCCGGGAGCACCGGTTCGTGCGTCCGGGTGACGAGAAGAGGAAACGGTGAGCGAGAAGGTCGAGTGTGTGGCGGATGGCGCCAACCAGTCGCTGCACGTGGGTGACTGGGTGGCGGGGGTCCGCATCGAGCCCAGGGTGCACACCGTCGTCGGCAAGGTGCGGCGGTTGACCCCGACGACCGCCGTGATCGAGGTGACCTGGGTCTCCGAACCGGACCCCGGGCTGCGCGGGTTGGCGCTGCAGCAGCGCGCCCAGGTCGGCGGGGACACCCGCGTCGGGCTGGCGCGGGTGTTCCGGCTGGCGCCGGGCGCCGGCGAGGAGCAGCCCAACCTGCCGCTGCAGCGTGCCGTGGAGAGGGCCAGGGAGCTGATCGTCCACGCCGGCGAGGTCCGGGCTGAGACCGGCACCGGCAACCTCGTGGACGCGTACCGCGAGGCGATCCAGGTGCTGAGCGCCACCCGCGACGAGCTCGCGGCGGCGAACGCGGAGGTCGCCCGGCTGAGGACGCTGATCCAGGGCGACGGGCTGACGGAGGGGCGAGGGGAGTCGGTCCTGGACCGGCACGCCGTGCAGCTCCGGTACGCGTCGGCGCTCGACCGGGCGATGCCAGGGTTCGAGGAGAGCTCGGAGGAGGTCCGGCAGGTCGCCTGGGGGCTCGCTGAGGTCGTCCTCAGGGTGCGGGACCGGGAGCTGGGGATGCTCAGGCAGCGTCTCTCGCTGGACGCTGAGAGCCTGCTTGAGACGGGCAGCGAGCCGGAGGCGCCCGTCGGGGAGCGCGGGGTGGACCGGAAGCGAGCCACTCAGCTGACCCGGCTGCTGGAGCTGGACGCGGGTGTGACCTGGATGGACACGTTGATGGCGGTCGTCAAGCTCAAGGTGACCGCCGCCAGGGTGGGAAGCGCCGAGCGGGAGACGGCGACGCTCCGGGAGTGGACGCGGGTGGCCAAGTACGCCGTCGGCGCCAACGTGGAACCTGACCGGCTGGAGGCGCTCGCGGACTGGTTCGACCAGCTGGACCGGCTGCGGGCGGTGCCCGGGGCGCGTCCGAGCAACGAGGTGCAGCGGGACCTGCGCACCTGGGCGACGCTGCTGCGAGCGTCGGCGGCCGACGAGCTGTCGCGGCTCGGCCAGGAGATGGAGATGGACGCCGCCGAGGTGACGAAGAGGCTCGGGGAGGTGGACCGCGGGTGCGATGGCTGAACCGAGAGAGACGGCGCTGGCAGCTCTGTGACTGGCGCTGGCTGCAGGTCACCGGCACGTTGAACCGGCTGGACGGCTCGACGGTGGAGATCGAGGTCCCCAGGGTGGGCCGGGCGATCTGGTTGAACGGCGGCGACCACTACGGCTTCACCGCGTGGCGCCGCCGGGGCTCGCTGGACGTGGCGACGGGCTGGACCCGACGACCCAGGAACTGCAGGTGCGTCACCTGCAGGCACAACCCGAGAGGCGAGAGGAGGGCGAGGGGCTGATGGGCAGCACGTGGGAGCCGAAGATGGCGGTCGCGGCGGCGCTGAGAGAGGTGTCAGGGGTGACCGTGACGGTGGAGAACGGGAAGCTGGTCGCGCTGGTGAGCCGGGAGAGGGAGCTGGTCGCCCCCAGGCTGCTGCGGGAGGTGCTCGGGGAGAGGCTCGGGCGCCTGGGTCGCGGCGTGACCCTGGATGAGCTGACGCGCATGGTGGAGTGGAGGGTGCGCGGGTGAGCCGCGGTGGCAAGGGCCTGAGGTTCTGCGAGAAGCTGGGCGTGCACATCCACGGGCACGCGCTCAGCGGCCGGGCGGTGCGGCTCAGGTCGAACCTGTCCAGGGGCGGGGGCGGGGTGCTGGACGGCGTCGTCGTGCACAGCAGCAACCTGATGCACGTGTCGTGGAACGACGGCGGGTGCGGCGTGTTCGCGCTCGTCGAGCTGACGTGAACGAGTGAGCGAGGGAGACCGACGGGTGAGTGCCGAGAAGGAGGTCAAGGCGCGGCTGTTCGTGCGCCTCGGTCACCAGATGCCGCTGGCCAAGGAGACCCGGCTGAGCAACGAGTACGTCGACGCCTGGAAGTGCGAGAGGTGTGACGTGGTGCTGTGGGTGTCGGTGGACGAGTCGTGGCTGAACCGGGAGCAGAGGTGTCGCGGGTGAGCGAGTGGCGGCCGTGGGTGGAGACCAGGAACGAGCTGGCGGAGGCGATCGTCCGCGCCAGGACTGAGATGGCCGAGAAGCCGGTGGACCCGATCACGGCGACGTGGGCCTGGAGGGCGCTGAGGAAGCTGCACGTCCCGACGGCGGGGATCCGTCCCCTGATGCTGGCGATGCCGGGGGTGAAGACGACCTGGTGCACGGGATGTGACGAGACGTGGCCGTGTGCGGTGACCCAGCTGCTGGACGAGGCGGCCCGGGAGACAGCCGCCGTGGTGGAGGGGAAGGGACACCCGGTGGGGTGCGGGTGCAACGCGCCGTACCCGTGTGGACGAGAGGGAGAGAGTGATGTGGCGACTGAGGCGTGAGAAGAAGCTGCCGTGGCACGCCATGGAGACGTGGGGGGTGCAGGTCGGCACGGAGAGAGTGGGGATCTCCCCCGACGTCACCGTCGCGGAGATCCGGAAGCGACTGCCCGCTGAGCTGCTGCCGGAGTTCGAGGAGTGCGTGTCCACGACGTCGCTGCGGTACCTCGGGGTGCTGCTGTCGGAGTGGGCGCTTCCGCCTGAGAAGCTGCTCGCGTACCGACGCGAGATGGCGAAGACGTACTATCGCTCGGCGGCGGCTGACGTGAACGTGGAGGTCCCAGACGACCTCGACGTGAACGAGATCATGCGCACCCGAGGGGGGTGCCTCCTCGGTACGAGTGAGGTCTTCCTGCCGGTGGAGGAGACGTGAGCCGGTACACCGTGGTGATCGTCGACCAGGCGGGGTACCGCGCGTTGTCCGGCCCCACCAGGCGGCTGTTCGACGCGGACATGCCGAAGCTGGCCAGGGACCCGCGCCACCCGCCCGGGCTGAGAGCGAGCACGAGTGGCCGGGACACCTGGCTGGCGACCGTCGCTGACGGGGAGGTCATCATCCAGTACCGGATCATCGACAAGACGGTACAGGTACGGATCAACAGCGTGAGAGGACTGTGATGAGTGAGAACTGGAACCCGAACCAGGGGCAGAACGGCGTCCCGGGGCAGGGCGGGCGGTACCCGTACGGCCCGCCTGGGTACTGGGGTGCCCCGGCCGGGGCACCGGTCCCGCCGCCGAAGAGGCGACTGAGGGGGTGCCTGCTGACCGGGTTCGCCGTGGTTGGGGTGTTCGCGGTTGTGACGATGCTCGCGTACGCCGCAGCCGGCGGGGGCAAGGCGAGTGGGGTGCGGGTGGAGTCCAGCGCCACCCCAGGGGCACGCGCGACGGGAACGACGAGGTCGGCTCCCGCGCGAGCGGTGACCGTCCTGACGGAGCGCGGGTCGGGGATCAAGTCGACGGAGAAGTTCACCGTCCACGGGGACTGGGACCTGCACTACACGTACGACTGTGCCAGCTTCGGGTACCAGGGCAACTTCATCGTCACGGGGTCTGAGGGCCTGTTCGACGACTACGTGAACGAGCTGGGCGTGAAGGGCAGCGACGTCACGCACGAGCACGACGGTGGCACGATGTACCTGAAGGTGGACTCCGAGTGCAGCTGGACCCTCAAGGTGGTGGACGTCCCGTAGTCACTCAGTCACTCTCGAAGAGGAGAGGGACAAAGAGGACAAAATGGACAATTTGTAGATAATTCCACACACAGAATGTGATCGCCACCGGGTGCGCGGTGCACTCAGTCACCTAGCAAAAGCGTGGTGGGCCTCCACCCACCACGCGTGCTCAACCGAGTGGCTCGGCTCCCTCGCCCTGCGAGTGGAGCCGAGCCTGCCTGCCATCAGGCCGAGGCGAGCATCCTGACGATGTAGGAGACCGAGCGTGCCGTGCTCTTGAGTGCCTCCGTCTCCTGTGCCATCTGCTCGGTACGGACGAACGAGGTGCTCTGGCTCCTACCCGGGGCCATCACCTGCTCCGTAGCGTCCTCCACCCAGGTGCTGAGGCGGGCCTTCAGCTCCTCCTTGTCGGTGGAGGTAAGGCTGAGGGCCTGCACCTGGTTCCACGCCCGCACGAGGTGCTCCTGCAGGAAGATCGACTCGACGCTGCTGGTCTGAAGGGCGTAGCCACCCTCCATGCACTTGATCATGGCGACCTGGCTGTCCTTGAGAACGCGGCGGGCGGCCTCAGCCTCGGAGTCGATCCGCTCCTGGGCCTTCGCGAAGATGTCGATGGTCATGATCTTCCTTCTTCCTGTTCCTGTTCCTGCTTGGTAGTACTACCTTACCTTGGCCCCGGGTGTTTGTCCACACCCGGGGCCAAGATTCTTAGCGGGTCGAGCGGCCGAAGGTGATCTTGACCGAGGGGACCTCGGCCTGGGGGATCAGGTGGCAGCCCTGGTCCTCGAGTCGCTTGGCCATGGAGTCCAGCATTGTGGCCGTGCCCCGAACCGAGCCGTCCTTGTTGATGACGAGGTAGGTACCCACGTTGATCACTCGCTTCCTTGGTTCCTGGTTCCTTGCTGCTGAGGTCAAGCTTACCAGCCGAGGGCGCAGATGTCCACATCCTCGGCCAAGATCTTTCAGAGAACCGGCTGGTTCAGGCAGTTGTGGAGCTCCTGGCCGCTGTACTGGCTCAGGCACTCGGCGATGAGAGCCGTCCCGTCGGGGCTCGAGATCACCGAGCCGTCCGCGTTCTTGACGGTCTGAGCGTTCCGGTAGTCCAGTGCGAGGCAGGCCTCCACGTCAGCCTGAGCGACCTTGCTGCTGGTGCAGCCGACCGGCAGGGTGCGGCCGGCCTTGACGCAGACGACCTCGTACACGGGGCGCACCTGGCCGTCCCAGGCGAGGTGGCACGAGGCGTCCTTCTGGTTGGCCTTCAGCCACGCGGCGTACTCGGTGTTGTTGGGTACACGCGAGGCGCCGAGCTCGTCCGCCAGGTCCGCCTGGCCGTCGATCCACCCGTCGTTGTAGCCGGCGGTCTTGAGGGCCGGCTTGGCCGGCGCCGTGGCGGCCACGGGGGCGCTGTGGTGCAGGCTCTTGATGGCGTGGTACATGTCGAGGCCGGCGACGAACGAGGCGGCCGTGAGGGCCACGATGAGCGTGTTCACGAGGACGTTGCGGGTGCGGCTGCGGACGATCATGGTCTTCCTTCTCTCTTCCTGTTTCCTGCTTGGTACTACCTTACCAGCCGGCGGGTGTGTTGTCCACACCCGCCGGCAAGATCTTCTAGCCGGCGAGCGGCTCGAACAGGTTCGCGTGGAAGGTGCGCACCCGGGTGTCCCCGTGCATCTTCACGTCCAGGCGGTGCGTGGTCATTCCGAGCCGGCCGATCACCCGCTCGGTGAGCACCCGCTCCCCGACGACGATGGCCAGGCGCTGAGTGCCCAGGTGGCGAACCGTCTCGCCCTCGACGAAGTCCTTCTCCACGCGTGCGATGGTGACAGCCATGATCTTGCTCCTCAGTTCGCTTCCTGTTCCTGCGGTGATCAGCTTCCGGGTTTCCGTCCGGCGATGCGCCGGTGGCGGTTATCCCTCCCTGGCTGATGGTACCATCTTACCAGCTGCCGGGTGCGGTTGTCCACACCCGGCAGTAAGATCTTTCAGGCGAGCTCGAGACCCTCGTCCACGCCGCACTGCCCGTGCGCGATGATCGTCTCGCCGTCCCGGCGGAACATGCCGAGTGGATCAAGCTCGTCGTTGCCCTCGCCACAGAGCTGGCACTCGTTCTCGTCCATGCTTCCTCCTCAGTTCCTGTTCCTGGGTACAGCATACCACCGCCCGGGTGCGTTGTCCACACCCGGGCGGTGATCGTTCTCAGGCGTCCTGCAGGACCTTGGCCGCCGGCTCCGTGGCGACCTGGGGCGAGGCGAAGGCGACGCCGGCGGCGTGGCCCTGCCGGTAGGCGGCGTCGTCGTACTTCTGCGCCTTGGTGCTCTTCAGGTTGCCGTGGTTCTCGGCCATGTACTGGTCCAGCACCGTGGCCCTGTCGCGGAGCACGAGGGCCGTGGAGCCCGTGCCGTCCTCCG